>OBEQ010875069.1_pt1 | contig 39190 bp, 37 predicted proteins | sample 1670901 | NCBI WGS metagenome assembly OBEQ01 (sample SAMEA104232315, study PRJEB22302) | groundwater metagenome | biome: forest; feature: aquifer; material: groundwater | place: USA | collected 2011-08-07 | depth 5.4 m | reverse complement strand
TCGTCATCGCCCTGGCCGTGCGCGCACTGCCCAAGCGCCAGCGGATCGCCGGGCAGATCTGGGGCGCGGTGGGCGCCGTTGTCGGTCATGTCGTTCCACTCGCAGATGGAGAGGGTGAACGCAGCCCCGGTGCCGCTGGACGGCGAACCCCAGACCGCCCGCGAGCAGGCGTGCACGGTCTTGCCCGCGTAGCCGTAGTTGCCGTACACAGCACCGGCGAACGCGGGCGGCAGGAGCGTGGAGCCGTCGGCGAGCTTGGTCGCGGTGCGTACCTCGACATACTTCGCCCCGGCCGGCACGTACGTGTTGCACGCGCCGAGACCCGCCATCTGCGCCGGGCAGGCCGACAACCCCTGGCCGGTGCCGCAGATCAGGGTCACGGCGGTGGCACCGTCGGTGGCGTTGCTGTTGGCCAGCGCGGTGGCGTGTGTGGTCTGCGAGTTGCAGCTCGACGGCGTCTGCACGCAGTACCGGGCGACGCCCAACGCGGCCGCGTCGGCACCGCTCTGCAGCTCCTCGCGCTCCAGGTAGAGCTGACCGACGTCAACAGTCATCGCCGCGGAGCCGGTCAACGCGCCAAACCCGAGCACGATGGCCACGAGTACCGCCACCCCGCCCCGCTCGCCGCGGCCCCGCCGCATCCGAGTGGTGACATGCAGCAGCCCGGTCAGGCGCGGCCTCAGGTACGACACGGCATGACTCCCTTGCCGGTCATCGTCTTGGTGCCGTTGATGGTCCCGCCCAGCAGACTGGCGAGGCCGGGGACCGGCGTGATGAAGGTGAACGTGTAGGTCGCGGTCACCGTCGCGTTGTCGGTGAGCGAAGCGTTCGCCGGACATGCCGTGTTGACGGTCGTACTGACCCCGGTCAGCGTGCCGGCGGCCGCCTGCACCTGGTTGTTGGCGTTCTGGTTGAAGGCGGCGGCCCGGGCGCCCTCGCGTGCCGCCTCGGTCAGAGTGATCTGGGCGTTGAGCATGCGCCCGAAGTCGATGATGGCGAAGACCAGGAACAGCAGGACGGGCAGCACGAAGGCCATTTCGACGGCCGCGGCGCCCCGCTCAGACCAACGGCTCTGGGCGGGGTGACGTCGGGTGCCCCGCGCAGACCGACGCCGAAGGACCGGCGTCCCGATACGTTTCATGCACGCTCCGGTGACGAGTTGGCCCGTACCGGACAAGTGCGCGAGCCCAGCCTTTCCGGTACACCGGTATCGGCTGGGCGCGGCACCGTCCACGGGTCGCGGACTACGGCAGCTTGCTGTCCACTGTGGTGAATGCGGCAAGGACCTTGCTGCCGAGGGTGGCCACCACGGCCACGATCACGGCGGCGATCAGGGCGACCAGCATGCCGTACTCCACGGCCGTGGCGCCGCGCTCGCGGGTGGCCCACAGGGCCTGGATCCGCGCAGCAGTCATTGATGCGAGGTAGTTCATGCGTGCGGGCTCCTGCCCGGGGAGGGGAGAACTGGTGGACGATGTGCCCAGCCGCCCGGCCCGCAGGTCGGGTCGGCCGGGCACATGAAGTCCACGTGTGCCGGCGGGTTACGGCAGCTTGGCGTTGACCGTGGTGAAGGCGGTCAGGATCTTGCTGCCGAGGGTGGCCACGACTGCGACGATCACCGCAGCAATCAGAGCGACGAGCATGCCGTACTCCACGGCGGTTGCGCCCTGCTCGCGGGTAGCCCACAAGGCTTGCACCTTGGCGACCATCTTGGATGCGACGTAGTTCATGTAAAACTCCTGCCTCAGGGTGTTGGGTGTCGGCGGCCAATCCCAAGCCGTGATAGTTAGGTTGCGGGATGGCGCCCGTCACATTCGTCGGCTTCGCGGTCGGCCTTCACCGGTCGGCGCGGACGACGTGTCCACCAGCCGACCGACACCAGATATCACTGTGCGTGACTGCCAGCGCGGGGCGGCTTCAGCGCTGGAGCAGCGCGGGGCTTCAGCGCTGGAGCAGCGCGGCGAGTGCGGGCGGGCCGACGGCCGCGAGGTACGCCCCGGCCACCATCGCCGGACCGAACGGCAGCATCGTCTTCCCCCCGGCGCGGCCGGTGGCCAGCGCCAGCAACGCCACCGGCGCCTGCACCAGCCACGGCAGCATCGCGCCGAGCAGCGCCACCGGCCAGCCCAGCCAGCCCAGGTGGATGCCGAGCAGCCCGGCCAGGACGACATCCCCGCCGCCCAGGTTCGCACCGGGCACCAGCCCCAGCACGAGGTACCCGACGAAGAGGGCAACTCCCGCGCCGACCGCCCCGCCGAAGCGGCCCCACTCCCCGGTCACCAGCGCCACCCCGGCGAAGAGCAGGACCGCCGCGGCACAGCCCGGCAGCACGAGCACGTCCGGGATCCGTTGGGTGGCCAGGTCGATCGCGGCGATCAGCACGCCGAGGAAGACCACGACCAGGTACGGCAGCAGCGCGGGGGGGAACCCCAGCCGCCAGGTCACCCCGGCGCAGCCCACTGCGCAGGCGCCGCTGAGCAGCCAGACCGGCGGGCCCAGGCGCAGCCGGCAGTGAGCGCAGCGCGATCCGGGGCGCAGCCAGCCCGGTACCCCCGACGCCAGGGCAGCATCGCAGTGCCGGCAACTGTCGCGCGGCGGGACGGGTGGCTCTCCCTCCTTGCGCCACGGCACCGACAGCCGGTACGCGGGCAGCGGCAGCGCGGTGCCGCCGGCCAGTCCGAGCACGGCGGTACCGCAGACGGCGGCGATCCCCATGATCGCAGCGTACTCAGCAACGCCCGCGGCGCTGGCGTGCACCCGTTCCGCACCTGCGCCACACCCGCGACGGCCACCGCGACCTGGCCGGATGGGACCAGCACGACCGGGGTCGGTGAGGCCCGCTCAGCCGGGCTCGACGAGCATCCACGCGACGGTGGAGGTGTCCTGGTCGCTCTCACTGGTGATGGTGAACGATCTCCCCGAGATGCGGGCCGAGATGTACACCGGGCCCACGGCTTCGCCTGGCGACTGCACGGTCAGGAAGATGCGACTGTTGTTCGTCACCGAGGTGTTGTCCACGGTGACCTCGCCGTTGACCAGCGTCGCGGTGCCCAGCTTGGCGTTGCCACCCTCCTTGACCCGCAGGCCCTTTCCTACCGCGGCGACGACGACGTCGCCGCGGACGATGTCGAGATTGCCGCCGGCCCGCAGGGCGGTGTGCGGGGTGACCGCGTCCTCGGAGATGACGAAGTCGTTGCCGGCGATGAGCTCCTGGTAGCGCTTTCCGGTCGGTCCCTCGATGACGATTCCCGAGTTGGCGGCGGACTGCCTCAGATACACGTCGGCGGGCACCGCCCCGTTGGACCGGGTGGCAAAGGTGCCTGGCCCGGCATTCTCCAGGGTCACCTTCGGGCAGTTGTCGATCCGGGCATCGTTGCCGCCGAGGTCGATGGTGAATCCGCCACCGCCGGCGGTGTCGCAGGTCTCGATGACCGTGAAGCCAGCGTTGCCCTGCAGCCTGATGTCTTTCAGACCGGAGCCGAGCCGGCCGCCGAGCCGCTTCATGTGTCGGATCGTGGTGTAGCGCGGCGGCGGGCCGGACGGACTCTTCCCCACAACGACCAGATCCCGCCTGGTGGTACCCGGGTCGTAGAGCTGAACGTTCTCGATCATAGTGCCGTGAGTGCTGAGTAGCCGGATCATGCCGCCGTTGGCGACCTCGAAATTGATGTCGCGGAAGGTGTTGTCGTTGCAGTACCCGTTGCTGTTCGTGTTTTCCACGTGGATCGCGTACGTGCCCGTGTAGGTGAAGCGCATCCGGAACCAGGTATTCGTGTTGATGTCGTTCGCCGCGGAGACGAGATCGAAGGTGGGTACCGTGGCGGTCGGGGTGTGCGTGATGTTCAGTTGCATGAAGAGGGAGTCGTTGAGGCTTGCGGACTTGAGGACGCTCTTGTTGTCAGCGAGTTGGTTCAGCGCACAGTTGCGGATCGTGAAGCTGGCGGCGCCGTCGGTGCCGAGATTGAAGATGTGCCCGGCGCTCGCCTCGATGAACAGCCCCTCGAAGGAGACTCCGTAGAGCTGCCCGCGCGCCTGGAAGACGTCGGAGACGGCGTTGCGGATCTTCGCTCCGCGCGACCCGCTGAGCCCACCATCGCCGACGAAGACGGTGTCCGGGGCGAGGATGATCGGCGCGGTCGTCCGGTAGAACGCCGCCGGGGTCGGGCAGTACACGATTCCGCCCTGCGCGCTGGCGGCGGCGATGGCAGCGGTGTCATCCGCAACACCATCCCCCACGGCGCCGAACGCCTTGATGTTGCGACCGAAGCCGGAGGAACCCGACACCGGCGCCAGGGCCGGATGTTCGAGGATGGAGCCGGTCGCCTGGGCGGGAATCGGCCTCGCCAGCGCGGCGCCACCCAAACCCAACAATGCTCCGGCGCCCAGCCCGAGAACCCCGCGTCGCGTCCGATCGTGCATGAATCCAACCTCACAGAGTCTTCTTGGGTTGCGAACGAGGCGCGAGCGTATGGCTGACGGGTCACCAACCACCAGCCGGCCGATCTGCGGGTGAGACGGACCAATCGGAGGTCGCGCAGCACCTCCCGTCACGGAATGTGACAGGCAGATAACCATCGGCAGATCACGATGACGACATCGTGTGGTACTTCCTGCCGGCGACGAGCCGGCTGCGCCCGGAGTGCGTCTTGTCGGCAATGGAGGCCAACCCGAACTTTGCCGGGTCAGCGGAGACCAAGTCGCTCCTGATTCGCACCCGAATCACTCCCCGACTACCGTGCAGCACCCACCGTCGCGTACTGCGGGAGGGTGCGGAACCAGGCCACGGTCTGCGCCAGCCCGGTCTCCAGCGCAATCGGCGCAACGTCGGGGAAGAGCGCGCGCAGCCGGGAGTCGTCAGCCTGCGAATCACGGATGTCGCCGGGGCGCACCGCCTCGTGCCGCACGCCCACCGGCCGGTCGAACAGCAGGGACAGCCGGGCCAGCAGGTCCAACACCGAGACCCGCGAGCCGAAGGCGAGATTGACCGGCGCGTCGGCACAGACCCGGCGTTGCACCGCGTCGGCCAGTACCCGCACCACCGAGCCGACGTAGGTGAAGTCGCGGGTCTGCAGGCCGTCGCCGTGCACCGCCACGGGCTGTCCGCGCAGTGCCGCGTCGACGAAGGCGGGTACCACCGCCGCGTACGCATGGCCGGCCGCCTGCAGTGGCCCGTACACGTTGAAGAACCGCAGCGCGAGCGTGGGCAACCCGAACGAGGCGGCGTACGCCAGCAGGTACGCCTCGGTGGCGAGCTTGCTCGCGCCGTACGGGCTCAGCGGTCGGGTCGGCAGGTCCTCGTGCTTGGGCAGGTGGGTGGCCGAACCGTAGACCGAGGACGAGGAGGCGGCCACCAGGTAGGCGCCGGTGGCACGGGACGCCTCCAGCACGTACACCGTGCCGGTGACGTTGACGTCGTGGCTGGCGACCGGGTCGGTGATCGAGCGGGGTACCGACGGACGGGCCGCCAGATGCACCACCGCGTCGGCCCCGGCGACGACCTCGGCCAGCAGCGGCCGGTCCAGGATGCTGCCCACGACGAGTCGGGCCGGCACTGCGGCGAGGTTGTCCGCCGAACCGGTACTGAGGTCGTCGATCGCCAGCACCTCACGCACCCCGGCCCGGCCGGCGAGCTCCCGACAGAGGTTGGCGCCGATGAAACCGGCACCACCGGTGACCACGATCTTCATGGACAGGCGTCCCTTCCCGCTGTGCCGCTGAGGACCAGCGATGCCCGCTGCATCTTCGCGAACGAGCCGCACCTCACGAAAACGATACGGCTGAAGTCCGGCGGGACTGCCCACATCTCCGTACGCCGGTCGCGGCACCCGAGTCGCTACCGTCTCGCACCCCGGTCCACCCACGCGGGCCCACCGGTACGCGCGACGGTGTGGGTACGCCACGCCACTGGCTCACCGAGCGGAGGACCCTCATGGCAACCACCACCCGGCGGCTGCTCCTGGCCCCACTGCTGGCAGTCTGCCTCACCGCCGCCACGCTGGTCGGCACGCTCGGCGCGGCCCGGGCCGACGGCGAGACCTCGGTGCGCACCCTCGGCCACCTGTTGCGGGTCCGCAGCGGACCGTCCACCCAGGCCCCGGTGGTGGGGCTGCTGTCCAACGGCGCCGCGGTGCACCTCGACTGCCAGCAGCCCGGGGAGTACGTCACCGGCGCGGTCCGCAACACTGCGCAGTGGGACCGGCTGACCAGCGGCGGGTACGTGTCACACGCCTTCGTCGTGACGGAGTCCGAGATCCCCCCGTGCGGGCAGTCGGCACCCGCGCCGCGTGTGCGGTCCAGTCCGATCGGCACCGGGGCCAATGCCGAGTTCATCGCCGCCGCCGTCCCGGCAGCGCAGCGCAACCAGCGCGAGTACGCGGTTCCGGCCAGCGTCACCATCGCCCAGGCCATCATCGAGTCCGGCTGGGGCCGCAGTTCGCTGGCCAGCAACGACCACAACTACTTCGGCATCAAGTGCTTCCGGGGGTTCGCCGGGTCGATCGCCAATGGCTGCCACAGCTACCGCACCGTGGAGTGCGAGCCCGGCTGTGCGCCGACCACCGCCTCGTTCCGGGTCTATCCGAGCATCGCCGACTCGTTCCGCGACCACGGCTCGTTCCTCACCACGAACAGCCGGTACGCCCCCGCATTCGCCCAGCCCCGAGACGCCAACCTGTTCATCTGGCAGGTCTGGAAGGCCGGCTACGCCACCAGTCCCCGGTACTTCACCGACGTCACCGACCTGATGATCAGGTACAACCTGTACCAGTACGACCTGGGCTGACCTCGGCAAATCACATCTTTCACTCTAATTCGTTGCATACAGTGACGTAGCGAGGTCGAGACCCTGGGAAGACGTGAGGCTGGCGATGCAGGCAACCACGCAGGAGCAGAGCACCGGGCAGCGCATCGAGAAGGTGGTCCTGGTCGGGCAGGGGGACGTGGGACTGCCACTGGCGATCCGGGCCGTCGAGGCGGGGTACGACGTCGTCGGACTCGACGTCGACTCGGGCCGGGTGAAGCGCCTCGGCGTCGGCGAGTCCTTCGTCGAGGACGTCTCCGCGCACCGGCTGCGCCAGGCCCTGGAGACCGGGCGCTACGAGCCGACCGTGGACCCGGCCGACGCGGCGGGCTTCGACATCTGCGTGATCACGGTACCCACGCCGCTGCGCGACGGAGCCCCGGACCTCAGCCACATCGAGGAGGCGGCACGGGCCCTGGCCCCGCACGTCCGGGCCGGCTGCACGGTGATCCTGGAGTCCACCACCTACCCGGGTACCACCGAGGAGTTGCTGCGCCCGATCCTCGAAGAGGGCAGCGGGCTGCACACCCCGGAGGACTTCTTCCTGGGGTACAGCCCGGAACGGATCGACCCGGGCAACCCGACCTGGCGGCTGGAGAACACCCCCAAGGTGATCTCCGGTCTGGACACCGCGTCGCTGCACCGGATCCGCGGCTTCTACGAACGGCTGGTCGAGCGCACCGTGGAGGTCACGTCGACCCGGACCGCCGAGCTGACCAAGCTGCTGGAGAACACCTTCCGGCACGTCAACATCGCCCTCGTCAACGAGCTGGCGGTCTTCGCCGGCCAGCTGGGCGTGGACGTGTGGGAGGCCGTCGACGCGGCGTCCACCAAGCCGTTCGGCTTCATGCGCTTCCAGCCGGGCCCCGGGGTGGGCGGGCACTGCCTGCCGATCGACCCCTCGTACCTGTCCTGGGCGGTCAAGCGGAACCTCGGCCACCAGTTCCGCTTCATCGAGCTGGCCAACGACGTCAACGACCGGATGCCCGAGCACGTGGTGCAACGGATCACGCTGGGCCTCAACGCCCGGCGCAAGCCGGTCAACGGCAGCCGGGTACTGCTGCTCGGCCTGGCGTACAAGAAGAACATCGGCGACCTGCGCGAATCCCCCGCGGTCGAGGTGGCCGAGGCGCTGGTCAAGCTCGGGGCACAGGTGAGCGCGGTCGAGCCGCTGGCCGAGCCGTACCTGCTGCCGAACGCCGTCGAGATGGTGCAGCTCAGCACCGCCGAGGTGGCTGCCGCCGACGCGGTGGGGATCCTCACCGACCACGACTGCTTCGACTACAGCCTGGTCGAGCAGCTGGCGGCGTACGTCTTCGACACCCGCAACCGTTGCCACGGCCCGCAGGTCGAACGGATCTGAGCCGCAGCTGGGCTCAGCCGACCGGGGCGGGTGCCCAGCCGAGCACCGCGGGAGTACCCAGGAACGGCACGTCGCAGAGCTCCACCAACTGGCGCGCGACGGCGTCCGGGTCGGTGCTCACGTCGAGGGTACGGGCGAACCCGGGGTCCAGCGGGAGTACCGCCACGTGCGAGATCAGCGGGTGCCGTGGGCGTTCGTCACGTTCGCCGGTCCCGAAGAGGTGCTCATGCAGCTTCTCCCCCGGGCGCAGTCCGGCGTACACGATCTCGATCGGCCGGTCGGAGAGGGACGCCATCTGGCGGGCCACCTCGGCGATGCGCACCGGCTCACCCATGTCGAGCACCAGCGCCTCGCCCGGCCGGCCGACCGCGCCGGCCTGGATCACCAGCTGGACCGCCTCCTGGACCGTCATGAAGTACCGGGTGACGTCGGGGTGGGTCACCGTGATCGGTCCACCGGCGGCGATCTGCGCGGTGAACGCGGTGAGCACCGAACCGCGGCTGCCGAGCACGTTGCCGAAGCGCACGCTCAGGTACCGCCCGGGTGCGTCGGCAGCGAAGTAGGCGGTGATCCGCTCGGTGGCCCGCTTGGAGTAGCCGAGCACGCTGGACGGGTCAGCCGCCTTGTCGGTGGAGATGTTGACGAAGGTCTCGACGCCGCTGGCGACCGCCGCCTCCAGCGTGGCGATGGTGCCCCAGACGTTGCTCTTGACCGCCTCGGCCGGGTACCGCTCCAGCAACGGCAGGTGCTTGAGGGCTGCGGCGTGGAAGACGACATGCGGCCGGCGCTCCGCGAAGATGGCGCGGATCCGTTCCGGGTCACGCAGGTCGGCGAGGACCGCGCTGGCGTCGTCGAGCAGCGCCCGCCCGTAGATCGAGAGTTGAACCGCGTGCAGCGCCGACTCATCGCGGTCCAGCATGATCAGCTCAGCTGGCGCGTACCGGTGGATCTGGTGGCACAGCTCGGATCCGATCGACCCGCCGGCGCCGGTGACCAGTACCCGCCGCCCGGTCAGGTAGCCGGCGATCGCCTCCAGGTCGGTCTCGATCTGGCCCCGGCCGAGCAGGTCCATCACGTCGACGTCGCGGATGTCGGAGACGGCGACCCGGTGGTCCAGCAGCTTGCTCAAGGTGGGCAGCACCTTGAACGCGACTCCGGAGCCGACCGCCAGCTCGCGGATCTCGCGGACCACCGGGGGCTGCGCGCTCGGGATGGCGAAGACGACGGCCGCCGCTCCGGTCCGGGCGACCTGGGCCGCCAGCTCCTCGCGGCCGCCGAGCACCCGTACCCCGCTGACCCGCAGGTTGCGCCGGCCCGGGTCGTCGTCGAGCAGGCCCACCGGCAGGTACCGGCAGGCGGGTTCGCGCAGCATCCCGCGGACCAGCTTGACCCCGGCGTCGCCGGCGCCGAAAACCAGCACCCGGGCGGCCCCGGTGGCGTCCGGACGCCTGGCCCGGTCCTTCTGGCTGCGGTGCAGGTACCGCACGCCGAGCATGGCGACCAGGGAGAGGGCTCCCCCACTGAGCGGGGAACTCAACGGCATCGGCCGCCCGGGGTACAGCAGGTTGCCGAAGAACAGCAGCAGGGTGATGGCCACGACGCTGCTCGACAGGGCGAGTACCTCTTCGTAGCTGCCGAACGCATGCCGGCCCCGGTAGAGGTACCGGGCATGGCCGACGAGGTTCTGCAGCACCGCCGCCAGCAGCACCACGACCAGCACGGCACTCAACCGGCGCCCGCTCAGCACGAAGTCGTAGCGGACCCAGGTCGCCAGGAGCAGTCCGGCCGCCCAGGCCAGCGAATCCACAGTGGCCTGGGCCGCACTACGCAGGCCGGGACTCGCCGCAAGCCGGGAGTTCATCGCAAGCCTGGAGGTCACCGCAGGTCTGGAGTTCACCGCGGGTCTGGAGTTCACCGACGTCGCCACCGCATCTCCTCCGCCACGTCCGGCTGATGACTCCCCGGGCACTTCGCCCGAGTATAGGTTAGATCCCCTTTTTCCGGACTTAATGGGCTAACCGCTCTGATCCGTTGAAACGGCTGATACGGTCGTTATCACTTATTCCACCTAAATCGGCTAGGCTGCATCACGATGACGTCGAGGATCTACCTGTCGCCGCCGAACGTCGGGGCGCTGGAGCGGGAGTACCTGCTCAGCGCGTTCGACTCCGGCTGGGTCGCGCCGACCGGACCGGACGTGGACGCCTTCGAGCGGGAGCTGGCCCGCGCCGCCGGTACCGCCGAAGCCGTCGCGCTCTCCTCCGGTACCGCCGCGCTGCATCTGGCGCTGCTGCTGGCCGGGGTACGGCCGGGCGGCACCGTACTGGTGCAGAGCCTCACCTTCGCGGCGACCGCGAACGCGGTGCACTACACCGGCGCCCGTCCGGTCTTTGTGGACAGTTGCCCGACGACCTGGACCATCGACCCCGATCTCGTCGCGGATCGGCTGGCCACGGCGGCCCGCCGGGGTGACCTTCCGGCGGCGGTGATACCGGTCGACGTCTTCGGCCAGTGCGCGGATTACGACGCGCTCAACGCCGTCTGCGCCCGGTACGGGGTGCCGGTCATCGAGGACGCCGCCGAGGCACTCGGAGCCACCTACCGCGGCCGGCCGGCCGGTGGCCTGGCCGAGCTCGGCATCCTCTCGTTCAACGGCAACAAGATCATCACGCCCGGCGGGGGCGGCGCGCTGCTCCCCGACTCTGCAGAGCGCGCCGCCCGCGCCCGCCACCTGGCCACCCAGGCTCGCGAACCGGCGGTGCACTACGAGCACCGCGAGATCGGGTACAACTACCGGCTGAGCAACCTCTCCGCCGCGCTGGGCCGGGCCCAGCTCGCCCGGCTACCGGAGCTGGTCCGCCGCCGCCAGGAGATCCGCGCGGCGTACACCACGTTCCTGTCCGGTGTACCCGGGATCGAGCTGATGCCCGAGGCGCCGTACGGGGCGAGCAACGGCTGGCTCACCGTCGTGCAGGTGGACCCGGCCAGGTGCGGCCTGACGGCCGCGGAACTGGTGTCCGCGCTCGCCGCCGCCGACATCGAGGCCCGCCCGGTCTGGAAGCCGATGCACCTGCAGCCCGCGTACGCCGGCTGCGAGGTCCTCGACACCGGCTGCGCGACCCGGCTCTTCGAGCGTGGGCTGTGCCTGCCCAGCGGCAGTGGAATGTCCGACGCCGACGTCGAGCGGGTCATCGACGTACTGGCCCGGGCGTTGTCCCGCAGCAGCCGACCCATCCCGGTGCGATAGCCCCGCGACACGACAACCCGCGACACGACAACCCGCGCGATCTGCCACAGCCCGCGCGACAGAGAAGGAGACGACAGTGACGTCGGCGATGACGGGTCGTCGGGTACTGATCACCGGAGGTACCGGCTCGTTCGGCCGGACCATGGTGGCCAGGCTGCTCGACGCGGGAGCCACCGAGGTCCGGGTCCTGAGCCGGGACGAGGCCAAGCAGGACGCGATGCGCCAGGAGCTGCGCGACAACCGGGTGCGGTACTACCTCGGCGACGTCCGCGACTACGACAGCGTGCTGCGGGCCGGCCGCGGCGTCGACCATGTCTTCCATGCGGCCGCGCTCAAGCAGGTGCCGTCCTGCGAGTTCTTCCCGCTGGAGGCGGTACGCACCAACGTGCTGGGCAGCTCCAACGTGGTCGAGGCGGCTGCGCGCAACGAGGTGGCGTCGGTCGTCCTGCTCAGCACCGACAAGGCCGTCTACCCGGTCAACGCGATGGGCATGACGAAGGCGTTGATGGAGAAGGTGGGCCGGGCGCACGCCCGCAACAACCCGGGCTCGCCGACCAACGTCTCCTGTGTGCGGTACGGCAACGTGATGTACTCCCGCGGCTCGGTGATCCCGCTCTTCGTCGCCCAGATCAAGGCGGGCCGGCCGCTGACCGTCACCGACCCGTCGATGACCCGGTTCGTGATGTCGCTCGCCGAGTCGGTGGAGCTGGTGGAGCACGCGTTCACGCACGCCCGCCCCGGCGACATCTTCATCCGCAAGGCGGCTGCCTGCACCATCGGCGACCTCGCGAAGGCGGTCAGCAACCTGTTCGAGGTGCCGACCAACCTCAAAGTGATCGGTGTACGGCACGGCGAGAAGATGTACGAGACGCTGGCCAGCCGCGAGGAACTGACGTACGCGGAGGACTTCGGCGCGTACTTCCGGGTCCCCGACGACAACCGCGACCTCAACTATTCGCTCTACTTCGACGAGGGCGACCCGGTCCGTGGCGCCTTCGGCGACTACGACTCCTCCAACGCGCCGCAGCTGAGCGTTGCCGAGCTGGAGGCGTTGCTGCTGACCCTGCCGGAGGTGCGCGGCGAGCTCGGCGCGGCCCGGAGCATGGTGGCCGTGCGGTGACCGGGCGGATCGTCATCACCGGCGCCGGGGGCTTCCTCGGCTGGCATGTGCGGGTGCTGATCCGGGCGCTCGGCTGGCCGGACCCGGTCATCGTGGGCCGCACCGAGCTGGCCGACCCGCACCGCCTCGCCGCGACGGTGAACGGGGCCGAGCGGGTCCTGCACCTGGCCGGGATCAACCGGGGCGAGCCGGAGGAGGTCGCGGCCGGAAACATCTCCATGGCCCGGGCGCTCGCCACCGGCCTGCAGCGCTGCGTCCGGCCGCCCCGCGCCGTGGTCTTCGCCAACTCGACCCAGGCCGGCAACGGCACCCCGTACGGCGACGGAAAGGCGGCAGCCGCCACCGAACTCGTCTCGGCCACCCGCTGGATCGGCTCCGCCTTCGGCGACGTGCGGCTGCCGAACCTCTTCGGTGAGCACGGCCGGCCGCACTACAACTCGGTGGTCGCCACATTCTGCCGGCTGCTCGCCGACGGCGGAACCCCGCAGGTGAACGACGACCGCGAGCTGGACCTGCTGCACGCAACAGACGCCGCCGCGCTGATGATCGGTGCCCCGGCTCCCGGGCTGGCCACACCGGCGCCGGACCAGGGTCCGGTGCGGGTGCCGGTACACCCGACCAGCGTGCGGCAGGTGGAGTCCCGGCTGCGACACTTCGCCGAGGTGTACCGCCGGGGCGAGATCCCGGAGCTCGCGGACCGCCACGACGTGCGGCTGTTCAACACGTACCGGTCGCACTGCTTCCCCGGTCACTACCCGTTGCGGCTCAGCCGGCACGCCGACGCCCGCGGCGAACTGGTCGAGGCGGTGAAGGTGCACGGCGGCGGCGGGCAGACGTTCTGCTCGTCCACGGTGCCGGGGATCACCCGCGGGGAGCACTTCCACCTGGCGAAGGTGGAGCGGTTCCTCGTGCTGCGCGGCGAGGCCGAGATCCGGCTCCGCCGGCTCCTCGACGACGAGGTCGTCCGGTTCCGGGTCAGCGGTACCGAGCCGGTGGTGGTGGACATGCCGACGATGTGGGTACACGACATCACCAATATCGGCGACAGCGAACTGCTGACCCTGTTCTGGGCGAACGAAGTCTTCGACCCGGCTCAGCCGGACACCTATCCGGAGAAGGTGTGCACCGAGCCCGCGGTCTCGCTGCAGGACGCGTCGCGGACCGGCGCCCTGTGAAGATCGGCATCGTCTCGCAGTGGTACCCGCCCGAGCCGGCGTTCATCCCGGGCAGCCTTGCCGAGGAGCTGGCGGCCCGGGGCCACGAGGTCCGGGTGCTGACCGGGTACCCCAACTACCCCGAGGGACGGATCCATCGGGGGTACCGGCAACGCTGGGGCCACCGCAGCCGGCACGGGCGGATCACGGTCCGGCGGGTGCCGCTGTACCCGAGCCACGACGCGTCGGCGCTACGCCGCGCAGCCAACTACGCCTCGTTCGCCCTGACCAGCTCGGTGGCGGCAGCCCGGTACCTGCGCGGCGTCGATGCGCTGTACGTGTACCACCCGCCGGCGAGCGCGTTCGCGGCAGCAGCTGTGGCGCGCCTGCTGCACCGGGTACCGGTCGTGCTCCATGTCCAGGACATCTGGCCGGACTCGGTGACCGCCTCGCCGATGACGCCCCCGGGCAGGGCCGGCCAGCTGCTGCATTCCATGCTGGACCAGACGATGCGCCGGATCTACCGGACCGCCGACTCGATCGCCGTGATCGCCCCGTCCATGCGCGACCTGCTGGTCGAGCGCGGCGCTGACCCGGCGAAGCTGCGGGTGGTCCTCAACTGGACCGACGAGTCGCTGTTCCGCCCGGTCGAGAGCAGCGAACGGGCCCGTACCGCGCTGGGCCACCGGGACCGGTGCACGGTGATGTACGCCGGGAATCTGGGGGCCTTCCAGGGGGTCGAGGCCGCGGTCCGGGCGGCCGCCGCGGTGCAGCACACCGAAACCCTCGACCTGGTGCTGGTCGGTTCCGGCACCGAGGAGACCTCGATCCGCGCGCTCGCCACCGAGCTGGGTACCACCAACGTCCGCTTCCTCGGCCGCCGCTCTCCCAACGAGATGGCGGCGCTGTACGGCGCAGCCGACTACCAGCTGGTGCTGCTGCGCGACCTACCGATCTTCCGCGGGACCATCCCGTCCAAGCTGCAGGCCGCCTTCGCCTGCGGCTCGCCGGTGCTGGCCTGCGCGCCCGGCGACAGTGCCGCGATCGTCGAGCGCTCCGGGGCCGGGCTCAGCTGCCCGCCGGAGGACTGGCGGGCGCTGGCCGAGCGGTTCACCCAGGTGGCCAGCGCAGCACCCGCTGTACGGGCCGAGATGGCGCGGCGCGCCCGCGAGACGTACACCGCTCAGATGTCGATGCGCCAGGGCGTGGACCAGCTGGAAGAGCTGCTGATGTCAGCCGCGCAGCGGCGAACCGGCGTGCAGCGGCGAACCGGGCTGCGTCGGCGAAGTGACGCGACGAGCGGCGCTGCCCAGTCGCTCACGGACGTGGCACCGTGAAGCGCGCGGTCGACCTGCTGGTCGCGGCAACCGTGCTGCTGGTGAGCCTGCCGATCCAAGCGGTCGTCGGCTGCCTCATCGCGCTGCGGATGGGTCGCCCGGTGCTGTTCCGGCAGGAGCGCATCGGACGGTACGGCCGGCCCTTCGTGCTGGTGAAGTTCCGCACCATGCGTGCACCGGACCCGACCCGCGACGACTTCGGCGACGCCGACCGGCTCACCCGGCTGGGCGGTTGGCTGCGCGCCACCAGCCTGGACGAGCTGCCGACCCTGTGGAACGTGCTGCGCGGCGAGATGAGTCTGGTCGGCTGCCGCCCGCTGCTCCCCGCGTACCTGCACCTGTACACCCCGGAACAGTTCCGCCGGCACGAGGTGCTCCCCGGGATCACCGGCTGGGCACAGGTGAACGGCCGTAACCAGCAGAGCTGGGACGAACGGTTCGCGCTCGACGTGTGGTACGTCGAACACGCCTGCCTCGCCCTGGACCTGCGCATCCTGCTGCTGACCGTACGGCGGGTGCTCGCGCGTACCGGCGTCAGCGCCGACGGACACGCCACCATGCCGGCGTTCCGCGGTACCGCCGACCTCGGGCAGGGCGACGGGTTGCCCATCAGCTCCCGGCGCTGACCTTCACTCACCACCGCAGCGCACCTGGCGCCGCCAGGAGGTCGAACGCCGTCCGCAATGGACGTGCCGTGCCGGTCGAGCACCTCCTGAGCGATGGCCAACTGTTCCTCCGCACCGCGATACGTCGTCACCGCTGCCTTCCGGCACCACACGTGAGACCGAGTGAAGGTCAGAAACCCGCCAGCGAAACCGATCACGAGCCCGACGACGGCCGTCACCACAAGCGCGTATCCCATGCCACCCCTCCCGGTTCACCGTGATCGCCGGGCGCAGAGCGCCCGAATGTTCACCCGGGTATGCATCCGCGACTACATCCACGTCAGCGACCACGCTCCGCCGTTGGTGGGAGTCGATCGGGTCGGTGGCCTACCCGCCGCCAAGCGGCTGCTGATCTGCGCCGAGGCCGGCGGTTCCAACGGCTACCGGCTCAAGCTGTGGAAGGTCGAGCTGGCCGCATTCGCCGCCGACACCGGACTGACCGTCACCGTCTGCCATTTCCCGCCCGGCACCTCGAAATGGAACAAGATCGAGGGGCGGCTGTTCAACCACATCTCGACCAACATGCGGGGCCGGCCGCTGACCAGCCGCGAGGTGGTCGTCGAACTGATCGGCGCGACCACCACCCGCACCGGGCTGACCGTGCACGCCGAGCTCGACACCGGTACCTACCCCCGCGGCATCGAAATCAGCGACAAGGAGATGACCGCGCTCAAACCACGGATCAAACCGGCCAGGTTCCACGGCGAATGGAACTACAAGGTTCTTCCGTAACCCAACACACCACAACTGGATTCGACTACCTTATTTGTGCGCGAATCCTAACGGCCGCCCTGATGCGCCAAGTCCTCGACGCTGCGGATACTCGGGCCCGACCAGGAGAAGTCGCCGAACACGAGTCCGTCCTTCCCGCCGCGTCGTTCGACTCGCATAGCGGTCAGTCCGGCGGCGGCTGCGCCCCGCAGCTCGTCCCCACCGCCGTCGCCAACATATAGAACATGCTGAGGCTCGACGCCGAGTCGGTCGAGCACTGCGGAGTACAGAGACGCCGCGGGCTTCACCACGCCGGCCACACAGCTGAACACCGCGACGTCAACGCAGGAGGCGAGTTCGCTGGCCGGCCAGGCCTCGGCGACGTCGGCTGAGGCGTCACTGAGCAGGCCCATGCGCAGGGGCGCCTGGCTGAAAGCGCGCAGCGTGGCCACCACGGTCGGATCCGCCCGGATCTGTCGCCGTCCCTGGTCTCGCAACAGGACGGTCAGCACGTCGATCAATTGAGCGTCGAGCGCCAACCGGTCGAGCAGGTAGCGGGCGAGGGCGCCGACGGTGCCGAGGGTGTGATGGCGTTCAGGCCAGCTGTCGAGGAAGACAGCGTCCACTGCCAGGGGATCGGCATCCACAGCCGCGCCGACCTCGGCCGCCGCCTGTTGGCGTTGCTCAACTGTAGGCGCGTCCACCAACGTCCCGAACAGGTCGAACACCACCGCGCGGTAATGGTGCAGCGGCAACACGCGGTAGGGCGACGTCGGGTTCGTCATCAGCGTCCTTCGCTCCTGGCAACGGTCGGACCCGCGCTCGGGCTGCGCAGGTGCGGCATGACAAGCTCTGCGAACTGTCGCAGGGCAGTCTCCACGAGGTGTCGCGGCGCACCACCGATTCCGAAGACGGCGGTGAAGTCGGTGATCCCGCCATGGGCCAAGCGACGTATCTGCTCGACGCAGTCGTCCGGGTCGCCGAGCACGCAGAAGGTGTCGATTACGTGCTGGAGGTCCGGCTTGTTGCCGCCCGGTTCAAGGGCGGCGAGCGTGTCGACGTACCAGCGCAGGTCGGGCTCTGCTTCCTGCTGGGCGTTGGCAGCAGACGGTCCAATGTGGACCGCTCGGGTGACGGCAATCCGGGGTGCTCCGCCCTGCGCTTGAGCACGGACGAGCAAGTCGGTGAGCTTCTGACCGCTGCTGGCAACGAGCAGGCCGTGGCCGTTGCGTGCGGCGAGATCGATCGTGTCCGGGCTTCCCGTTGTCGCGAGCCACAGCGGGATTGTCCGGCCCTGCGGATCGGCGCCGAGTTCGGCGGTCAGCCGCGCATGGTTCTCGCGGAACACGGCGGGCGCCGCGGCGGCCGTCACACCGAAGGTCTGGTAGTCGCGTGACGCGAAGCCACGCCCGATGCCGAGTTCGAGCCTGCCCCCGGACAGTACGTCCACGAGGGTGGCTCGTTCGGCAACGGCGGTCGGGTGGTGCAGCACCAGGTTGACCACGGCCGTGCCGAGCCGGATTCGCTCGGTGTGCGCGGCGAGGTACGCGAGCAGCGTAAGCGGGTCGGTGCACCGGTTCCAGTCGGTGTTGTGGTGTTCGGCGAGCCACAACACGTCGAAGCCGAGTTCGTCGGCGAGGGCGGCGAGTGCCACGGCGTCGCTCAGCACGTCGGCGACGCTGCGGCCGTGGCGGCGGGTGGCGAAGAGTTGGAGGCCGATCCTCATGACTGGACCCAGGCTAGGAGTATTCCGAGCTGGCGGGCGAACGCGGCGGTTCGGCCGGGCGGGGTGAGGTGGTGGTCGACGCGGCGTCGGATCGACGGGGGTGTGACATAGAGCCGGCCGTAGGAGGCGAGCCGCCGCACGAGCGGCGATCGGCGACCAACGGTCCACCCAGCGACAGTCAGCGGCGCCACGGCGAGCACGGCGGCGGCTCGATGCGCCACCGCGAGGGCTCCGCTGGCGCGGGGCGCAATCATGGTCGGCGGATCGGTAGAGGCCGTCAGCCGGAAGCCGTCGCGGGTATCGGTACAGGCGTCCGCGAGCAGGGCTGCGGCGCGCTGGCATTCCCACACGACGCGCGGAAGGCTCGTCAGCGGCGTCAGCCAGCGGACGGGACGGGGAGTATCCGGTGTCCTCGCCGCTTCGCCGTGGCTCAGCATCGGTAGCAGCACGGCGCAGCCGGGCACGCCCGCCGTCGCGTAGCGGCGAAGCTGGTCGCGCTTGGCCACTCCGTACGGGGTCTGGTACAGCCGGGGAGCGAGCACGGCCGTGGTGCTGGCCGCGACGATCCGCACCGCGTGGCCCCTGCGGCGCAATGCCTCCGCGGCACGGACAATCAGTTCGGCGATGCCATCGAGCGAGGAGCGCATGGTGTCCACAGAGGACCTGTCGAGCACGGCGTCGAGCAGGACCACTCGGTCATGTCCGGTCGCCAGCCCACACACGGCCTCCACCTGGGCGGCGCGAGCCGCGGCATCGGCGACGTCCATGGCGATATCCGGCGCGCCGTCCGAGGCGCGACCGGTACGCGCGATGCGAGCCACGGCAATGCTCGGACGCATGCGCAGCGCGGCGACCGTGGCGGTGCCGAGGCGGCCGGTCCCGCCGAACACCACGACCAGGACGTTCGGCTGGCCTACCCGCATTGCCGCCACCTCTCGGCGAAGTCGAGGAAGGTTTCTAGGTAGTCGCGTTGGACGGCACGCCAGGGACCCGGGTCATCGTCGCGTTGCGCGTAGGCGTATTCGGCGGTGGTGATCTGGTCGATGGGCCATCCGCTGGCGAGCTGAATCGCGGACAGCAGCGGTGCCTGGCTGGCCGGGTCGTCGGTGCAGATGCGCGCGGCGACGTCGTCCGGGGTCATCCCGACATGGATCGCCGAGTCGGGGATGCTCTTGGACATCTTCGGGTAGCCGGCGAGCCCTTCCAGAACCCGGAAGTACAGCGCCCCAACCGTGGCCTGCCAGCCGAGGCTGAGGTCCCCGGCGACGGCCTGGCGCCGCAGCACGAGGCGGGCCAGCTCGGTAAAGTACGCCTCCTCAAGGCCCGACACCATCAGGATGTGGCGAGCACCGCCCTCGGCGGGCCCGAGGATGTCGGCCACCGTGTACAGCGAGTCGACCACGATGCCGACCTCGCTGCCAAGCAGGCCATGCGAATCGTACAGCTCCAGCAGACTCTCGCGGTTGTCGAGGAAGTCCTCCCGAGTCAGGAAGCGGGCGATCTTGCCGGCGCGGGCGAGGTTACCGAAGTCGAGGTGACTGCGCAGGGTGCCGCTGGTCTCGTCGAAACCAAGGTGACGCAGGAACGCCATCATCTGGTCCCGCACCGCGATCAGGTTCGACCACGCCACGTTGCGGGAGTTCCACGCGCCGAGTTCGGAGATCACAACGGTGACCGGACAGTCGAGCGCCCGCTGGAGTTCGATGATGCCGAGCATGACCGACAGCGAGCCCGCCGTCGGGGCGTTGGTGGGCCCGAAACCGGTCACCACCTGAAGGCCCTGCACGGCGGGGTCGACAACGTGTTCGGCGCTGTCGCTGTGCGAGAAGCGGTGTAGCAACCTGCCGAGCCGGGCAAGCGGCTGCGGGGCGTCATCGGGTCGCAGTTCGTCGAGGGGCATCAGTTCACCGCCAGCGCGTGAGCTGTCTGAAGGCCATGAAGGAGCTCGGAGGCCCGCCCGTCCTCGCGCGCGGCCCGCACCGCGGCGCATGCCTGGGACTCGGTGAACGCGAAATGGTGGTGGGCGTTGAGGATCAGAGCGGCGTTGTGTTCGACAAGTTCGCGAACCGGATCGGCCGGGCCTGCCTGTAGCGAGGCACAGACCACCGACGCGTTGTCGGGGTGGTTGGCCCGGTGCGCCACCGCGGCCCGCCACTGCCCGTTGGCCGGGGCGTACCGGTGCTCACCCAGACGCAGGCTGTCGCCGGTACGGCGGGCCAGGTAGGCGGTGCCGTGGCGGGTGTACTCGTCCACGATCTGGCCCGGCACCGGCTCGGTCGCGATCACGATCCCCTCGGCCAGATCGGGCCGCGCGGCGGCGATCGCCGCAACCGCGAGGTCCACCCGGCAGTCGGCAAGCCCGAAGACGTAGGCATGAGCGCGTACGGCGAGCACCGCGACCGGCATGAAGAAGCTCATCGGGGTCAACTGGGTGAACACGCCGTCATAGCGCGGGCCGTAGCGCGGACAGAACCCGGTGTACGGGGTGAACGCGATACCGTGACGATCCAGCCAGGCGGGCACGTCACCTGGGTCGTCGCAGGTCGGCACGCCGAGGTGGGCGAGGATGTCGGCCGAGCCGGAGACTGCCGACACCGACCCGGAAACACCCTTGACCACCCGCGCCCCGGCGCTGGCCGCCAGGATCGCGGCGGCGGTGGTGACGTTGAACGTCTTGAACGACTCCTTCCCGCTGCCGGCAACGACCACCGTCGGCCCGGAGACCGGGACCGGGTCGGTGACGAAGGAGCGCAGCACCGGGTCGAATTCGAGGATGGCGTCCCAGGTGCGATTGAAGATGGTCGGGGTCAGTTCGCCGGCCTGCATGATGCGCGCGAACAAGCTGCGCCATCGGGCGTCGAAATCGGGGCCGACGTTGTGCAATACGGACGTCAGCTCGCGGACAAGATATTCACTTGATGGCACCGGAGGGGCTCCTCAATAAGAGGCGGCGCTATATGCCAATGGCCTTTCTTGCGGCGCTGAGAACTCCAGCGGCGCGGTCTCGGGCCTTGGCGGCGCCTTCAGCGAGCAGCTTGTCCAGCTCGCTGCCGGGGTCCATGAGCGCCTCGTAGCGCTCACGTAGGGGGGTCAACTGCTGGTTGAGTTCGTCGGACAGGAGGTTCTTCAGCTCACCCCAGCCCATGCCCCCGGCCTGCAGGCGTTGGCGCACATTGGCGACGGCGTCGGGTGCGGCGAACTGTTCGTAGATCTGGAACACCGATGAGCTGTTCGGGTCCTTGGGCGCGTCGACTCCGGTGGTGTCGGTCTGCATCCTGCGGACCAGCTTCTTCAGCTCAGCACTGGAGCAGAACAACGGGATGGTGTTGCCGTAGGACTTGCTCATCTTGCGGCCGTCCAACCCCGGCAGGGTCTGGCCGGTCGTGGTCTCCGGCGTGACGGCCCTGGGAATCTTGAACGTGTATCCCTTGCCATACAGGTGGTTGAAGCTGCCGGCAATGTCGGCGGCGTACTCCACGTGCTGCACCTGGTCTTTGCCAACCGGCACCACATCGCTCTCCATGATGAGGATGTCGACCGCCATTAGCACCGGATAGCAGTACAGGCCCATGTTGACCCCCGCGTCGAGGTCCGTGACACCGGTCTCGCGGTTGCGGTCACGCGCCGCCTTGTAGGCGTGGGCACGGTTCATCAGGCCCTTGGCGGTCACGCACGACAACGCCCAGGACAGCTCGAAGGTTTCCGGGACGTCCGACTGCCGATAGAAGATCGTCCGCTCGGGGTCGAGTCCGGCCGCCAGCCACCCGGCCGCTACCGAGCGCGTGTAGTGCCGAAGCTGTTGCGCATCGCGCACCGACGTCAACGCGTGGTAGTCGGCGATGAAGTAGATCGACGCGTACTTCTCCGCCAGTTCCAGCGCCGGCCGTATCGCCCCGATGTAGTTACCGATGTGAGGCTCCCCGGTGGGCTTGATACCGGTGAGGGAGACCTCGCGTGCGGACGAAATCATCGCGTGATCATACCGTTTCTCTTAGTGCAGCTTTGTACAGCTTCGCGTGGGCATCCACAATGGACTGGTGTTCCGCAACGCGGAACTCGCGAAACGTCCGCAGGTACTCCTCGGATACCGACCGCTGGCTTGACGCGGCGAGAAGAAGCGCTGCGAACGACTCGGCGTCGCCCACCGTTTCGGACGGAACCCAGGTTACCGGCCAGGCCGGCACCTGATCGGGGCCGAGCTGGTCACGCAACGTCAACACGTCGGGAGCCAGCACGCCGAGTCCCACGTCGCGGGCGACCTCCAGCTGCCCAGAGTGGGTGACGCACCGGTACGGCAGCACCAGCACGTGGCTTCTGCGCAGCCACGCGACCAGCTCCACCGCGTCGACGAACCCGCGCTGGACATCGAGGGCCAGGTCCTCGTGCCGGGCGGCGGCCTTACGCAGGGCCGCCAGCGTGGCGGCGTCGCGACGCTCGTCCTCATCGGTCACATCGCGCAGCAGGATCCGCAGTGGGGGGCGCGCGCCCTCCGGCAGAAGCTGCCAAGCGTCGACCAGGCCAATCAGATCACGGTTCGGGCGTAACGCTCCGAACGCGGCCAGGCCGTAGCCAGGCTGTCCGGAGATCGACCCGAGCACGTCGAGCGGCAGCGCCGTCCCGTGCGGCACAACCTCGCACGGTCCAAGCAATCCGCGCGCGGCAAGCTGCCGGTGGGCCGCTTCGGTGAGCGTTGCCGCCGCCTCCGCCCGGTCAAGGACGAGGTCGAGCTTGGCGCCGAATTCGACCACGTCGGACTCGATGTTCGGCTGAAGATCGTGCACCGTCGCCACGAAACGTTTGCCCTCGCGGCGTGCCCGCTTGGCCAGGGCGCGCAGCTCATCGCCGCTGGCCAGCTCCACCGTGTGCAGATGCAGTACGTCGAACCAGTCCCAGGAGGACAGCGCCAGCAGCCCCGCGACCCGCAATGGACCGCCCGAGGGTGCCGGCACCGGAGTGAACCCCTCGTCGGCCAGCTTGGCGACGTAGGCCAGGTGAGACGGCACGTGGAACACGCGCACAGTCATCGCCGCTCCCGCTTCGTCGAAGATCCACCGGCCATTGTTGGGCTCCCTCTCACGCAGTCGTCGCGCCGGCCCCCGACCGGGAGCCGTTGCTCGACAGAGCGTGCGCCAACCGGCGTTGTCGTTTCGACCGCGCGACTGTCCCGCCTGTCGCGGCGGCATCGCGTCGCTGTCGCGCCGGGTACGCATCCGTCGCTCATCGCGATCGTGATGGTTCCGGGGGTCGGGCTGGTCCGGCTAACCTGGTCGCACCCGCCCGGGATAGCCCGCGAATGCGAGGCAGGCCATGGCCACGCGATCCACGCTGCTCAAGGCGTTGCTCCGGCAGCGACACTGGCAGACCTACGGGACGTTCTGCCGGCAGTACGACGCCGCCGCCCGCGAGATCGACGCTGCCCTCGTCGGCCGCTGGCCGAGCCACAGCCAGTTCGCCCGCTGGCTCGCCGGCGACCTCAAGGGGCTGCCGCATGCGGATCATTGCCGGGCACTCGAACGCATGTTTCCCGGCTTGACCGCCGCCCAACTCTTCGCACGCGACGATGCGGTCGTACCGATCGACATCGCGGCGTCCGCGGCGTCGCTGGCCGTCGCCGCCAGGTCCGCATCCACCGCGGCGTTAGGCAGAACCGGTGCCGAGGCGGCCGGCGTACCGTCGGGTGAGGTCCTCGGCGCTGCCAGACAAGGCGGCCAAGAGTGCTCGTTGTATAAGGAGATCACCATGGCCACCGAGGAGTCCGCCCGCTTCGTTCGGCGCACCCGCGGAGCGGTCGACGCCGACGTGCTCGACCAGCTCGCCGCCGACGTGCGGCAGTTAGCGGTCGACTACCTCGCCCGGCCTCCGTTTCTGCTCTTCCGACCGCTGGCCCAGCTTCGGCGCGAGGTGTTCGAGCTACTCGACGAGCGGCAACGCCCCGCCGTGCTGCCCCCGCTGTACCGGGTAGCCGGGCAGCTGTGCGCGCTGCTCGCCCACGCCAGCGCGGACCTCGGCCAGGCTTACGCGGCCGAGACCCACACCCGCACGGCGTGGCTGTGCGCGGACATCGCCGACGACGACCCGTTGCGCGCCTACGTGCGCTGGGTCCAGTCGAACGTCGCCTATTGGGCCGGCGACTACCGGCGTGCCGCGGAGCTGGCCCAGAGCGGCCAGCGTCACGCCACCTCCGGCACCAGCCTGCTGCGCCTCGCCAGCCAGGAAGCCCGCGCGTGGGCGGCTTGCCGCGAAGACCACGACGTGGAGCGGGCACTGGCCGTTGCCACCGCCGCCCGCGACCAGGATCCGCCCGACAACCAGCCCGGCGTATTCCGCTTTGAGCCGGGCAAGGCCGCCTACTACGCCAGCGAAGTCCGGCTCGCCCTCGGCGGGGCCGACAACTACCGGCTGGCCGCCGCCGAGGCACGGAAAGCCATCGACCTGTTCGCAAGCCAACCCGATGGCCAGCGCTGCGCCGAGTTCGTCGCCGCTGCCCAGCTCGACCTCGCCAACGCCCACCTCGCTCTCGACGACCTCGACGCGGCAGGGGAACACCTCCGCCCGGTGCTGCGCCTGCCCGTCGAAAGCCGGACCCAGCCAATCGTTGGCCGTGCGGCCAAAGCCGACGATGCCCTCGGCACCACCCGGTACGCCCGCAGCCCCCTCGCCGGAGAACTGCGCGAGCAGATCGCCCTGTTCCGTGGCTATACAGCCAGCCGCGAACCGCCTACGCTGCCGCCCTGATCCATCGACCAGACACACACCGAGGAAGACCCGTGCCATACCAGGTAGCCGTCTGCGGTCCCCGTCAATGCACCGAACAGGACGCCGAGCACGCCTACCGTGTCGGCCAGCTCCTCGCTCAGGCCGGAGCCGTAGTGCTGTGCGGCGGCGGCGAGGGCGCGATGGCCGCCGTTGCCGCCGGCGCCCGCGTCGCGGGTGGGCTCGTGGTGGGGATCCGCCCGAACGAGGACCGTAGCGGCTCCTCGCCGGACCTGTCCGTCACCGTGGTCACCAACATGGGCGAGGCCCGCAATGCGATCATCGTCTGGAGCGCCGACGCCGTAATCGCCATCGGCGGCTCCTGGGGCACCCTCAGCGAAGTAGCCCTCGCCAAACGTCGAGGCGGCATCCCCGTCATCGTCCTCGGCGGCTGGCGAATTCTCGACGCCAACGGGCAGTCCCTTCCCGGTATCGACTACGTCGAGACCCCTGACAATGCCGTTGCCCGGGCGTTCGGAGACCAGGTCGGCAACGATGTCCGGTATCGCCCCCAGTCGGCCGAGCGCCTGCCAGGCTTCCCGACCTGAGTCGCCGAGCTGGGTGAGCACGGCGACTGTATCAGCCAACTCCCCGTGGGTCAGATCCAAGGCATTTGCGCGGTGACCCAGCGATCCGATCCGAAGATCTGTCCTGACTATTTTCGCTCCAAGACTACGGCCACGGCAACGGCCACTGCTACCGCGACGTTCGGCGTGTGCGCGATGCTCACCCGCACCTCGCCGTCCCATCCTTCGCAGGCGGGGTACGCCAACCGCACCTGCGGTGCGCCCGCGGGGCCGGCGCCGATCTCGATGTCGCGCAGGCTGAGCGTCAGGAACGGCGACAACGCCTTGAGTACCGCCTCTTTCGCGCACCACCGGCCGGCGTAGCTCTGCGCCGGTCGGGCCAGCGCGCGACAGTACGCGTGTTCGGCAGCGGTGAAGAGCGACTCGGCCGGGCGCTCCCAGCGGGCCACCTCCTCGACGTCCACCCCGACGCCGACTCTCCCGACACCGACCCCCCCGCCGACGTCCGCGCCGGGCCAGGCGAGCCCGCCGGGCCGCGCCAGGCCGCCGGGCCCGACCAGCCCGGCGAGCAGCTCACCGGCCTCGCTGTGCATCAGCCCTGCTCGGCGGTGGCGAAGAGTACCCGCGACTTCGCCGGATTCCCGACCGCCAGCGCGCCCGCGGGCACCTCCCGGGTGACGACCGCACCCGCGCCGACCTTGGCGCCGCGCCCGACGCGCCGCCCGGGCGTGACCGTGGCGTGCGTGCCGAGGAAGACGTCATCGCCGAGCAGCACCGCCCCGTTGGCTGTCGCGTACGGCGAGAAGACGCAGTTCTGGCCCACCGTCGCGTCGTGGCCCACCGAGGCATAGATGTTGATCGCTGTGTTGGTACCTACCGCGGCGGCGGTGCCGACGAGGGCGAACGGGCAGACGACACACCCCGGACCGAGCCGCGCGCCCGGGGCCAGGTATGCGGTCGGGTGCACCAGCGTGGCCAGCCGGCCGCCGCGGGCCGCCACCGCCGCGGCCAGCCGCCGCCGCGCCGCGGGATCACCGACCGCGACGACGAAGCGGGTTGACGGGTACACCTCGATCCGGTCGAGGTCGCCGAGCACCCCCACGGCGAGGTCGAAACCGTTCAGGGCCCCCGGGTTCGCGTCGGCGAAGCCGACCACCCGGCCCGGCGTACCGGCGTCGAAGATGTCCATGGCGTAGCCGAGCACCTCACGACCGAAGCCGCCGGCGCCGACGATCACGAGTTCCCGCTTCTCCGTCATGTCAGCGGCACCTCCGATGCGTCCACTGTGGACCGACGGGTGAATGACTGGAGCAGGTCGTGGCCGTCCCAGACGCGGTCGAAGGTCAGCGCCCGGCCGAACGGGACGATCCGGTCGATGCCCCGGCCGTTGAGCGCCCGCACCAGGTCCGTCAACTCCCCAACCGCGAAGCCGAACTGGGCCAGCGTCTGGTCCCGCCGCTCGATGTGCGGCACCAGGTCGAGCAGCGAGTCGACCCGCAGCTGGAAGAAGAGCCCGGCACCGCTGAAGTCTCCGCAGGCGTCGCCGCGCAGCTCCGCGGCGAAGGTCGTCAAGGGCAGCACCGTCACGGAGTTGTCGTACCGGTGCAGCGCCGCGACCGGTGCCTCGATGGCGGCCCGGCAGCCGTACCCGAGCTTCGCGACGGCGGTGGCGGTGTCGACGCGGTACCCCCGGCGCCGGGTCGTTTCGGCCAACCGGGCGAAGAAGTCGGGCGAAGCCCGGTCCACCGCGCCGCGCTCCCCCACCCACACCACGAGTCGCGGCGAGGAGCAGCCCAGCTGGTCGAACCAGTACGCGTCGGTGAAGAAGCGCTCCAGCAGCGCGTCGCGCCCGGACTCCGGCAGCGCCAGGTACCCGCAAGCGGCCAGCGCGGCGAGCGAGAAGCGATCCGGGAAGGTCAGCTCGGTCGCGTGCGGCGGCAACGGGCTGCGCCGTACCTCCGCCACGGTCCCGTCGCCGCCCCACACGACCCGCAGGTCGCAGCCGGCCGAGAGGGCGTCGGTGACCGCCCGGTCGCGGCCGTACCGGATCATCGCGGTACCGGCCCGGACTGTCGGGTAGGCCCCGTCGTCGAGCAGGCTGCGCAGTACCCCGATGATCAGTTCGGTCTGTTCACTGTTCCGGCTGGAGAGCCGTACGACGTTGCGGTTGCCGACCAGGGTGGAGAGCAGCCAGGAGTACACGAAGATCGTATCTACGTTGCCGGGCGGTACGTGGAACACGGTGCCCCGCGGCACCAGCAGCACCCGGTCGTTGCCGAGTGCCGCGAACTCGGCGGCGAGCCGGCTGATCTCGGCCCGGCGCATCCAGAACGCCAGCGCCTGCGCCTCGGGCAGTCCGCGCGCCTCGCGGCTGAGCCGCCGGGAGAAGGCGGCGCCGAAGTCCACGAGCTCGGGGCCGAACGGTGTGGTCGTGGCGGCCGCGCCGAGCTGAGCCATCAGGCTGTGCACCCCGGCGTCGCGCTCCGCCGGCAACACCTGGCGGACGGCGAGGCTCATGTCGCCACTCCCACCAGGTCGCGGGCGTGGGTGTCGCTGCACCCGCGCAGTTCGGCCCGGGGGATCCGGCCGATGACCTCCAACTGCCTGCCGCCCCAGCCGGAGCCGGGATCCCCCACCCCGTGCAGCACGCCGAGATCTTCGGTGAGCAACGCGTGCCCGGGGTAGCTGGACGGCAGCGCGCTGAGCACCTCGATCACGCCGACCTCGCCGACCTCGGCCTCGCGCCAGGTCTGCGGGTCACGGATGATGACGTCAGCGAAGTTCGGCGGGTACAGGAAACCGTCGGCGCCTTCCAGGAAGACGCTGCCGACCTGCTCGACCATCCCGTAGAAGTTGTGGATCCGGCGCAGTCCGGTCGCCGAGCCCAGCGCCCGTTTGAATGCCGCGTTGTCCACCGCCTGGTCCTGCAGGGCCTTCCATCCTCCACTGTGGACCAGTGTGGCGTGGGAGAGGTCGACGTCGAGGTCGCCGAGCTGCTGCAGCAGGTACCTCCACACCATGAAGGTGAAGCCGAAGATCAGCAGGCGCTGCCCGGCGAAGCGTTTCAGGAACTCCTGCAGCCCCAACCGGTCCAGGTTCATCTCGTCGTCCAGGGCGTAGAAGTGGTGCCGCCCCAGGCTCGCCATGCCCAGCACCCCGGCACCGCGCGCACTGAACTGCTTGCGGTCCCGGATCACGTTGGGCGTGTCCACGATGATCATCGGCAGTCGCTGCGGGCCGAGCAGTGTGCTCATGATGGTCGCCAACGCGCGGGACTGCCGCTCGGCGGTGGCCCGGTCCAGCACGATCCGGCTGACCTCCTGCCCGGTGGTACCACTGGAGGTCATTGTCTTGAAGATCTCCGCCTCGGGCACGCTCGCCAGCCGGTGGCTCTTGAAGAGCGAGACCGGCAGGTACGGGACGTCCGCGAGCCCTCCCCCGGTCCCGGGCTCACCCAGCGCCGACAGGATCCGGGCGTACGGCGGGCAGCAGCGCCGATGGTGCCCGGTCAGCCTGGTCAGCTCCGCCAGCAGCAGCCGTTCCTTCTCCGGCTGGGCCAGGCTGTACTGCCGGCGGGCGAAGAGTTCGTCAAGGCTCATGCCGGCACCCCCGCCGCCGTCGCGCGCGCGGTGAGCGCGCGGTAGTCGGTCTTTCCGTTCGGCAGCACCGCAAGTGCCTCGACCCGCACGAAGCGCAGCGCCCCGAGCGGCACCCGCAGGTCGCGGCAGAGCCGCCGGCGCTCCGCGGCGAGGCTCTCCTCGTCCCCCCAGGCGCAGAAGATCGCGAGCTGGTCGGTGGGGGTACCCACCACCGCCACCGGGCCGTGCCGGCTGAGCAGCTGCTCGACCTCGTCGAGGCTCAGCCGGACCCCGAACAGCTTGGCGATCCGGGTGCTGCGCCCGGTGAGGAAGAGGTAGCCGTCGCGGTCGAGGAAGCCGACATCACCGGTCTCCAGGGTGTCGCCGTGTACGTCGCCGAGCGCCAGGTCCGCCCGGCTGTGGGCGTACCCCATCATCACGTTGGGGCCGCAGTAGCAGACCGAGCCGGCGACCCCGGGATGCGCCGGTTCACCATCGGCGGTACGCACGACGATCCGACCACCGGGCAGCGGGAGCCCGGCCGAGCCCAGCTTCTCCGGCAGCCGCTCCGCTGGCAGGCAGGTCATCCGGGGACCCGCCTCGGTCTGGCCGTACATCACGTGGAAGCGCCCGCCGCGCTGGCGCATCAGGTCGGCGAACTCCCGGACCAGGGCGTCGTCAAGCTTCCCGCCGGCCTGGGTCAGCGTGCTCAACGCGGGCAGTTCCATCGACGCGAAGCCGATCCGGCGCAGGGTCTGGTAGGTGAACGGCACCCCCGGCAGGCACGTCACCCGGTGCTCCCGGACCGCCTCCCAGAACCGCGGCTCCAGCACGTCGGCGTCACCGACGAGCAGGCTGGAGCCGGCCAGCAGGTGGGAGTTGAGCACCGACATGCCGTAGCTGTAGTGCAGCGGCAGGTTCGTCACCGCCCGGTCGGCGCGGGTGATGTCGAGCGAGGCGGCGATGGCTGCCGCGTTCGCCAGGACGTTGCCGGCGGCCAGCCGTACCAGCTTCGGGCTGCCGGTGCTCCCGGACGTGCTCAGCAGTACCGCCAGCTCGGGGTGCAGCGGACCGGCGTTACCGTGCCGGCGCGCGATCCCGTCACCGGTCGACGGGTACCCGGGCAGCGGGCCGGGGTCCCGCCCGATCGGATAGATCACCGTCTCCGGCTGGTACTGCCCGATCAGCGCCCGGGCGAGCTCAGCCTTCAGCCCGGCGTCGAGCAGCGCGACCGGGTACCCCCGCTGCAGAGCGGCCAGGTAGTACAGCACGGTCCGGATCGTGTTGTCGGCGAAGAGGAAGACCAGGCCACGTTCCGCACCGAGCCGGCCAGCCACCTCGGCGACCAGCGTGCGCAGCCCGGCATGGGTCGTCACCGCGCCCGTGCCGGCGTCGATGAGAGCCGGCTGGTCGTCGTCGTGGCGCAGGAGCACGGGTGACCCCATTCAGATGAGCATGCCGCCGTCGATACCCAGGACCTGCCCGGTGACGTACGCCGACAGGTCGCTGGCGAAGAAGAGGATGGCGCGGGCGATGTCCTCGGGGGTACCGACGCGCCCCATCGCGATGCTGGCTGCACGCTCGGCGAAGGTCGGGGCGGGCAGCGCCCGGGTCATGTCGGTGTCGATGAAGCCGGGGGCCACCGCGTTGACCCGGATGCCCCGCGGCGCCAGCTCCTTCGCGGCCGACTTCGTCAGCCCGATCAGGGCCGCCTTGGCCGACGAGTAGACGATCTGTCCGGCGTTCCCGGTCACCCCGATGATCGAGCTGACGTTGACGATCGAGCCGCCGCCGCCGCGCTGCATCAGCCGCGCGGCGGCCTGCAGGTGGTGGATCGCGCCGAACGTGTTGATCTGGAAGGTCCGTTCGACCAGCTCGGCGGAGACCATGCCGATGAGTGCGTCGTCGAGCACCCCCGCGTTGTTGACCAGGAGGTCGAGCCGGCCGTGCTCGGTGAACACCCGCTGGTAGGCGGCGCGGATCTGGGCCGGGTCGGCTGCGTCGCAGACCACCCCGGTTGCCGGCTGCCCGTGCTCGCGGGTGAGCTCGGCCGCCCGGGCCGCCACCGCGTCGGGATCCCGGCTGCCGTTGACGACGACCGTGGCGCCGCGGCCGGCGAGCAGCTGCGCGGTGCACCAACCGATTCCGCGGGTCGAGCCGGTCACCAGCGCGACCCGGCCCGACAGGTCCAGCGGATCGTCACTCATAGCGCCATTTTTCGTTCGCGACTGCGGGGCTCGCTCCGCTCGCTCCTCGCGCTCACAGCACGACGCCGTAGCGGGCGACGATTTCTTTCGCCACCGGGTAGCTGCTCATCCCGATCACGTCTTCGGTGTCGAGCATGATGTCGAAGACCTGCTCGATCTCGCCGACGAGCTGCATGTGGGCCACCGAATCCCACTCCTCGACCCGCCGGTAGGCGAGGGTCTGCCAGTCCACGTCCGGCGCGACGCCGAGAACATCCGTAAAGGCCCGCTGCAGCCTCTGCTCCGACACGCCCACGCTCCCTTGATGGCAGTTGACCGTTACATCTTATAACTACCATCTTGGGCGTCTTGTGCGCCTTGTGCCACACTCCCAAGACGCGGGCTCGACAGTGGAGGGTGGCACCTGGTGACGAAGGTGATGACGGTGGTCGGTACCCGACCGGAGATCATCCGACTCTCCCGGGTACTGCACCGGCTGGACCGCACGCTGGAGCACGTGCTCGTGCACACCGGGCAGAACTGGGATCCGATCCTCAGCGACGTGTTCTTCAGCGAGCTGGAGCTGCGCGCGCCGGACCATCTGCTGCGGATCGACACCTCCTCGCTCGGCCGGGTCCTGGGCGGGGTGCTCGCCGGCGTCGAAGAGGTGATCGCCGCCGAACGCCCGGACGCGCTGCTCGTCCTCGGCGATACCAACAGCTGTATCGCCGCGCTGATGGCCCGGCGGATGCGGGTGCCGGTGTACCACATGGAGGCCGGCAACCGCTGCTTCGACCTCAACGTGCCCGAAGAGACGAACCGGCGGATGGTCGACCATGTCTCGGACTTCAACCTCGTCTACACCGAGCACGCCCGGCGCAACCTGCTCGCCGAGGGGCTGCACCCGCGCCGGATCCTGCACACCGGTTCGCCGATGCGCGAGGTACTGGAGCACTACCGCCCCCGGATCGACGCGTCGACCGTGCTGGACGCCCTCGACCTGCAACCGGGCGGATACTTCCTGGTCAGCGCACATCGCGAGGAGAACGTCGACGACCCGGCCCGGCTCGCCGGGTTGCTGGACTGCCTGCGCGCCGTACGCCAGCAGTGGGGGTTGCCGGTGCTCGTCTCGACGCATCCCCGTACCCGCAAACGCCTCGAAGAGCTGGCGCCCAGCGGCATCGACCTGGACGGGGTGGTCTTCCACGCCCCGTTCGGCCTCTTCGACTATGTACGGCTGCAGACCCAGGCGCGCTGCACCCTCTCCGACAGCGGCACGATCAGCGAGGAGTCGGCGATTCTCGGCTTTGCGGCGGTGACCCTGCGGGACTCGATCGAGCGGCCGGAGTCGCTGGACACCGGCTCCATCCTGATGACCGGGCTGGACCCGGCCGGCCTGCTGGAGGCGATCACCGTCGCGGTACGCCAGACGGGTACCGAGGGCGTGCCGTGCGCGGCGGACTACCAGGTCACCGACGTCTCCCGGCGGGTGGTGAACTTCATCCTCTCCACCGTGCGCCGCCACCACGAGTGGGCCGGAATCCGGACCGCAGCCCCGACGCGGACCAGCGCCGCAGCGACCACCTGACCCGGACCACCTGAACGGGTAAATTACCTACATCCTGCTATTCCCGTTATATGAGTGTTCTCATACTGAAGACACCATGGTGAGGTCGCACCCCTGGGGCACACCGGTGCGGCCCCGGGGAATCCGCGAGCGGTTGCCGAGGAGGCGTCAGGCCAGTGACAGGCAACGTGTTGCTCCTTGCGCCGTCGCGGGGCCTCGGCGGCGGGATCGAACGCTACGTGTCCACCATCGAAGCGGCATTGGACTCGCACGACCTGGCGTACCAACGGATCGACCTGGTCGGTACCGGCCGCCCCGGCGGGCTGCGCGGCAAACTCGACTTCATCCGCGAGGTGCACAGCGCGGTGCGCCACGGCCGTGGGCCAACCCGGCTGATCTTCGCCCACCCCAACCTGCTGCCCGTGCTGCGGGTGCTGAACGTCGCGGGCCAGCGGCGACGCATCGCCCACGCGGCCGTCATCCTGCACGGCATTGAGCTCTGGGCGCAGCGCCGTCCGCGCGGCTGGCGGCTGATGCGCCGCGGCGGCGTCCGCGTGATCACCGTCAGCAACTTCAGCGCCGGGGCGCTCGTCGGCGTCTGCCCCGCGAACGTGCTGCAGCCCGGGGTGTCGCCGACCTGGTTCCAGACCCTGGTCGACGCCGCAGACCGGGCCCGACCGGGCACCGACGAGATCCACCTGGTGACCGCGTTCCGGCCGCAGGACTGGCGCGACAAGGGCCTGGACACGCTGCTCGACGCGGTTGCGCTGCTCGGCGACGACCGGGTGCGGCTCACCGTCTGCGGCGCCGGCCCCGTCCCCGCCGACCTGTCGGCCGCCATCGCGGCCCGCCCCCGGTGCCGGTTCGCCGCCAATCTCAGCGATGCGGGCCTCGCCGACGAACTGGCTGCCGCGGACCTCTTCGTCCTCGCCACCCGTACCCGCTTCGGCAGGGACGCCTACGGCGAGGGATTCGGCCTGGTCCTGATCGAGGCGCAGCTGGCCGGTACCCCCGTCGTGGCGCCGGCCTACGGCGGCAGCGGCGATGCGTTCCAGCCCGGCCTCACCGGCCTCGCCCCCGTCGACGAGTCACCCGAGGCGCTCGCCCAGGTGCTCGGCGCTCTGCTCACGGATCCCCAGCGGCTGACCGACATGGGGCACGCGGCGGCCACCTGGTCCCGGGCCCGCTTCGCCCCCGCCGGCTACGCCACGCAGGCGGTGCAGACCCTGCTCGGCCGGTCAGCCCGCCCGGCCCGCCGGCCCGGGGCGACCGCGGAACACCGGGCGCTGCACTCCACCTCGGCCCGGTCATGACCGCCCCGGTCCGCTCCGGTACGCCGGCAACCTCAGCAGCGCAGGCCAGCCAACCTGCCGCGCGCCCCGGTGCCGGGGCACCGACCCCCCCGCCGACCGTCGTGCTGGACGTGGCCGGCGGGGCGACCGGCGGCGCCGCCCGGTGGCGCGCCGAGCTGGACGGCTACCTCGCCTCGCCCTCTCGCCCGGTCCGGATCATCGGTCGGGGCGAACAGATCACCCCCGGCTGGCTGATCCGCCGGGAACGGCTGGCCCGCGGCGCCGGCCTGGTGGTGGCGCCGAACAACATCTCCTTCGTGCTGAGTGGGACGCAGCGCCGGGTACTGGTCCGCAACGCGCTGCATTTCCTGTACCCGTGGGAGGAACACCTGCTCGCCGGCATGCCCCGCGGTTGGCGCGCGCAGATTCCGATCGTGCGGGCGGCCCTGCGCCGGGCCGACACGGTGGTGGTGCCCTGTTCGGCCATGGCCGAGCGGGTGCTCCGGCACGTCGGGGGGGTCCGCGACCGGCTGGTGGTGCGGGCGCACCCGGTGACCCCGGCCGGTCCGCGGGAGCTGGCCGCCGAGCCGTTCCTGCTGGTACCGGTCCTGCTCTCGCCGTACAAGAACCTCATCGCGCAGGTGCGGCTGCTCGCCCGGGCCGTCGCCGCGCTCGAAACGCCGTTGCAGCTGCGGGTCACCACCCGGCCGGCCGACCTTCCGCCGGACCTCGCCGCCGACGCCCGGATCGTCGCCATCGGACCGCAGCCGCACGAACGCCTGGCCGAACTGTGGCGCAGCGCCTCGGCGGTCTTCTTTCCGTCCACTGTGGAGTCGTTCGGGTACCCGCTCGCCGAGGCGCGGGTGTACGGGGTGCCGGTGATCGCCGTCGCCTCGGAGCAGGCCCGCGAGATCGCCGGGGCGGCACTGCGGGGGTACGACCCGGCGGTGGAGTCGAGCCTCGCCGAGGCGGTAGCCCGGATCGGCGACCCCCTCGTCGCGGACCCCCGGCCCTTCGACCGCGACTCCTACTTCCAGTGGCTTTTCGACGGCGAAGGCGACTGATGGTTCCGGTGCGAAACCGAGAGAGGTGGCACTGCTCATGAGTTCAGTTCTGACGCACAGCGCACAGGTCGCGCGGTTCGTGCTGACCCATCCGGCGAACCGTGGCCGGCGCGGCCGCCAGCTCACCCGCGCCGTGCTCTTCCAGCTCAGGGGACGGCTGGGCTTCAGTACCCGGACCCGGATCGGGGAACGCTCGTGGATGCAGGTCGAGCTGCATGCCGCGTCCGGCTCGAAGGTGGTGTACGCCAACCCCCCGGACTTCAACGAGATGATCGCGTGGCGGCGGATCCTGCGCCCCGGCGACCTCTTCGTCGACGTCGGAGCCAACGTCGGGTCGTACAGCCTGTGGGCCGCCGAGTGTGGCACCGACGTGATCGCTATCGAGCCGCATCCGCAGACCGCCGCGCGGCTGCGGCGCAACGTGGCGCTCAACCCGTACCCCATCCAGGTCCGTCAGGTCGCCCTCGCCGACCGGCCGGGAAGGCTGTGGCTCACCTCGGGACTGGACTCGGAGAACCACCTGCTCGTCGGTCCCGACGGCCCGGCCGGGCCTGACCGTGCGGGCCGGCAGAGCGACGGGCCCGACCGTGCCGGCCGGCAGAGCGACGGGCCTGACCGTGCGGGCCGGCAGAGCGACCCGGCCGGGATCGAGGTGGCCGTGCAGACCCTGGACGATCTGGTGGAGTCGCGGCACCCGGTCTTCGTCAAGATTGACGTTGAGGGTGCCGAGGAGCTCGTCCTGCGCGGCGCCACGCGGGCCCTCACCGACGAACGCATCCTCGCGATCCAACTCGAGTGGAACAGCGCGAGTGCGGATCTGCTCGGGCGCGGGCGCGACGTCGTCGCCGAGCTGCTCACCGGGCACGGGTTCCGGCTGTTCCGGCCGAGCGCCCGGGGTGACCTTGTCTGGTGCCCCCATCCGGACGTCGGCCCGGACGTCTTCGCCGTGCGGCCCGAGGTGCTCACCCGGCTCGGGATCGGGGTGTCCGGCGCCCGCCAGCCGGTACCGGCCCCATCGGGCGAGTGACGGCGGCGGCAAAGACCTACCGGAACGATCCGGCATAGCGGACAATAACCTACTATTTGTGGTATTCGGGACGCAGTGCGGTCGATCATCGGATCGGGCACTGCCCAGCGAAGGGTGGGCCAACTCATGGTTGCCGACGGCATCCGGCGGGAACGCCCATGTGCGGCATAGCCGGGATCGTCTCCACCCAGCGCCCGGATGCCGAACTGGCCACCCGGATGTGCGACATCATGGTCCATCGTGGACCGGACGGCGCCGGCTACCACACCGACGAACGGGCCGCGCTGGGCATGCGCCGATTGGCGATCATCGACACCCAGGGCGGCGACCAGCCGGTGTACAGCGAGGACCGCGCAGTGACCGCGGTCTTCAACGGCGAGCTGTACAACTTCCGTGAACTGCGGGCACACCTGCAGGACCGTGGACACCGCTTCACCAGCGACGGTGACACCGAGTGCCTCGTACACCTCTACGAGGAGTACGGCGACGAACTGGTCCACCGGCTGCGCGGGATGTTCGCCTTCGCGATCTGGGACACCCGGCAGCGACGGCTGCTGCTCGGGCGCGACCGCGCGGGCAAGAAACCGCTGTACTGGCGGGCCGAGGCGGGCGCGCTCACCTTCGCCTCGGAGCTCAAGTCGCTGCTGCAGGAACCGACGATGCGCCGCGACCTCGATCCGGTGGCGCTGCACCAGTACCTGACCTACGGGTACGTCCCGGCGCCGTCGTCGATCTACGAGGGCGTACAGAAGCTGCCGCCGGCGCACCTGCTGGTGTGGCAGTACGGCCGGGCGACGGTACGGCGGTACTGGCAACTCGACGCCACCCCGCAGCCGGTGGCCAGCGCGGCGGCTGCCGAGGAGGAGCTGCGCCAGCTGCTGCTCGAAGCGACCCGGCTCCGGCTGGTCAGCGAGCGCCCGGTCGGGGCACTGCTGAGCGGCGGGATCGACTCCTCCGCCGTGGTCGCGGCGATGGCTCAGGTCGGCGGCGAGCGGGTCCGCACCTTCAGCGTGGGCTTCGAGCAGGCGAGCCACGACGAACGGCGCTACGCCCGGGCGGTCGCGCAGCGCTACGACACCGAGCACCACGAGGTCGTCGTCACGCCCGAGACGGTACGCAGCATCCTGCCGACCCTGGCCTGGCACTTCGACGAGCCGTTCGCCGACTCCTCGGCGATCCCGTGCTTCTGCGTGGCCCAACTCAGCCGGGAACACGTGACCGTGGTGCTCACCGGCGACGGCGGTGACGAGGTCTTCGGCGGGGACCGGCGCTACGTGGCGATCGCCGCCGCGCGGGGGCTGCGGATCCCCGGGGCGCCCGGCCGGTTCGCGGCCCGGCTCGGATCGGGGCTCGTGGTCAGCAGCCCCGAGGCCTCCAGGCGGCGCCGGGCGGGGCGCCTGCTCGAACTGCTCGGCCAGCCGGTCAGCCACTTCTTCGCCCAACTCATGTCCTTCTTCACGCCCGAGCAACTGGCGGCGCTGTACACCGACGAGTTCGCCGAACGGATCGCCGGGGTGGACAACCACCGGTTCCTCGAAGAGGCGTACACCGCCTCCCGGGCCGGTACCGCCGCCGGACGCTGCATGGAGGTCGACTTCAGCACGTACCTGCCCGGCGACGTGTTGACGAAGGTGGACATCACCTCGATGGCCAACTCGCTGGAGGCCCGCTCACCGCTGCTCGACCACCACCTCGTGGAGTGGGCAGCCCGGCTGCCGACCGAGCTGAAACTGCGGGGCCGCAACGCCAAGGACCTGTTCAAGCGGGCCGTCGCGCCGTGGCTGCCGGCCGAGGGGATCGACCGGCCGAAGGTGGGCTTCAGTATCCCGCTGGGCAGTTGGCTGCGCACCGAACTGCGCGAGCTGAGCTACGACGCGCTGACCGACTCCACCGCCCGCAACCGCGGACTGTTCCGCCCGCGGGCCGTGGCGGCCCTGCTGCGCGACCACGACAACGGGCACGACCACGCGCCGCGGATCTGGGCTCTGCTGCAGTTCGAACTCTTCCACCGGATGCACCTCGACGACCCACGTCCGCAGCCGCCGGTGTTGCAGCTGGCCCAGCCCGCCCCGGGCTGACCGGCGGTACCCCGCTCCCCCGATGGGTACCTGCCGGCGGACCTCCAGAACGGAGTACTTCAGATGCAAGGACAGGTCCTCGGCCTGGCGAAGAACCTCGCGAGACCTGCCGTCCGGCTGATCCGGTCTCCGATCCCCGCCCGGGATGTCCAGCGGATGACCGAGGCGCTCGACCGTCAGCCCGTTCCCGCGCTCTGCAGCGCCTGCGGCGCCACCGGCGGGTTCGAGTGCCGTCCGGTGCTCCCCCGCCGGCTGGCCCGGCAGTGGCGGCTGAGCCGGGCCGAGCGGGTGGCCGTCAACATCCAGCAGGGCCACACCTGCACCGGGTGCGGAAACGGACTGCGTGGGCGCAGCCTCGCCGACGCGATCGTCGGCCGGCTCGGGGTCTCCGGACCGCTCTGTGACGCCTGGGCCGACGCACTACCGACCGCGGTCCTTGAGGTCAATCCGGCTTCCGCGCTGACGCCCATCCTGCGCGGCGCGGCCCGCCACGTCTGCACCCGGTACCCCGACGTCGATATGCAGGACCTGCCCTTCGACGACGGCGAGTTCCACCTCGTGGTGCACAGCGACACCCTGGAGCACGTGGCGGACCCGGTCCAGGGCATCCGCGAGTGCCTGCGGGTCGCCGGGCGTGGCTGGGTGTTGTTCACCACGCCGATCCTGTTCGGCCGGGTGACCCGCAGCCGGTCCCGGCTGCCGTCGAGCTACCACGGCGGGGACCCCGGACGTTCCCTGGTGCACTGGGAGTTCGGCCCCGACCTCGTGCCGATGCTGCTGGCGGCCGGCGCCACCGAGGTCGGGCTCACCGGGCACGGATACCCGTACACCTGCACGGTCTTCTGCCGGCGTTACGCATGACCGAGTGCACCGAGCGCAGCGAGGGCCGCGAGGGCATGCCCCAGCATTGCGGCATGACCGAGTGCACCGAGCGCAGCGAGGGCCGCGAGGGCATGCCCCAGCATTGCGGCATGACCGAGTGCACCGAGCGCAGCG
>OBEQ011553108.1_pt1 | contig 39196 bp, 33 predicted proteins | sample 1670901 | NCBI WGS metagenome assembly OBEQ01 (sample SAMEA104232315, study PRJEB22302) | groundwater metagenome | biome: forest; feature: aquifer; material: groundwater | place: USA | collected 2011-08-07 | depth 5.4 m | reverse complement strand
TCCGCCCTCGAAGGGCGCAGCAAGCTGCGCCCCTACGCCTGAAATTTGTCTCACACCCCGGGCTTGGGGATTCAGCATGTTTTATGTTGACATTAATACAGTCCACCTGTCTGATGGCTGCAGAAGACCCCACCATTCCAGCGACTGTGACCCCACCGTTGCGGAGATATCCTGTTCCACGCCAACTCCATAACCCCAGTTACCCCATGAATACTCAAACAGTTTCGCCGGCCTCCAACCGGTTTTGCATCTTCGCCCTAAGTTTACTGCTGATTCCAAGTTTAGCGTTCGCGCAGGCGGCAACCCCGCCGTCCGATACAGATACGAAGACGGACACGGATACGAAGACGAAGACGGATACGGAGATCGTGACCCTTTCTCCGTTTATCGTTTCGACACAAGGCGACGACGGCTACCGCGCTGCCAACACCCTTTCGGGGACGCGCATGAACGCCAGCCTGTTTCACACGCCGGCGCCCATCTCGGTCCTCACCGCGGAATTTCTCAACGACATCGGAGCCGAGAACGCCCTCGACATGCTCAACTTCGCGGTGAGCTCGAGCCACGAAAGGACTGACGCGACCGCCGGCCTCCAACAGGCATTCGACGTCCGCGCAACCATTCGCGGCTTCACCGAATCCTCCATTACGCGGGACTATTTGCCGAACATGGTTGCAGACCGCGGCATCCTGGCCTCGGATCGCTTCAACGTGGATCGCGCCGACTTGAGCCGCGGACCCAACTCGATCCTCTATGGCGCGAGCCGGCCGGGTGGAGCGATCAACACGACCTCGAAGCGTGCCGTGCTGAATGGAAAACGAAAAACGGTTTCCCTCACGTTTGGCAGTTGGGACAAGCAGCGGGCCGAGGCGGATCTCGCCTTCCCGCTGATCAAGGACAAGCTCGCCTTGCGCGTCAACACCGTGCTGGAAGACCGCGATGGGTGGTGGGAGTTCGAGATGCTCCGGCAAAAAGGCATCGCCCTGGCGACGACGTATCAGCCGTTCAAGCACACGCAAGTGCGCGCGGCCGTCGAACGCGTCCTCAAGAAGCAGGTTCTCGGCGGCAACTATCCTCACGCCGATTTTGGCTACTCGAGCTGGGTTCTGGCCGGATCGCCTCTCGCCGGAAACCCGCTCTTGCCCGGCGCGAATCCCGCTCCCGCCCTGCTGCTCTCGAACAATGTCGTGCAGCCCGTTTTTGCACCGCAGGTCCGCGCCGCGCCGTTCCGGCTCTCGACCACCGGCGCAGACATGCGGCCCGATCTCCCGGGAAATCAGCCAACCGGCTTTTGGCAGACCAAGACGGGTGCGGCCGCACCGGCCGGAGGAACCGTGGACGATCCCTACTATGGTCAGGTGATTCCGGAGAACGCCAACTTGTCGGGACCCGGCAGAACCTCCGACACCAACTACACGATCGCCTCGCTGTTCGTCGACCAGCGGATTGGCGGTTTGAACATCGAGCTCGGCTATGCCCGCACGACTTATTATCGAGGATTTGACCAGGCCTTGACCAGTGCGTTCGGCGACCCGAACCCGGTCCTGCCCGGAGCGTATTTCGCCGATGGCGACTCGGTCAAATCGGCCGTTCGTAATCCCGGCACGCTGCTGCCCGATATCGGCCGGGTGAATCCGTTCGTCGGCCAGGCGTATGTGCAAGGACAAGCCTCACAGCAGGTCTTCGACCTGAAGAACGAAATTCTGCGCGCCAGCCTGGGCTACGAGTTCGACCTCGAGAAACGACACCGCTGGCTGGGCCGCCACAGCGTGGCCGCGTTTTGGCAGAAGGAAGACGCCATCAATGGCAACGGCGTCCGCGCCGAATACAATCTCACGCCCAATAATTCGCAGCCGATCGACTCGCCGACCAATACCATTCTGCGCCGCACCTATCTGGATTTCACCACGCCCGGCGGCGTCCACGGCGCGCTGGATCCCTTGAAACACCCGATCCCCTCCGGGCCGGGAATGACGGCGGGATTCGTTTGGAGAGGCGAAGCATGGTCGTCCATCAAGAAAACCAGTGGGATGGTGGCGATGCAGAGCCGTTTCCTGGGAGATCGGCTCACCCTGACCGGCGGTTTTCGACGGGATCGGGTGGCGGTCAACACGGCGTCAGAAGGTGGGGAACGCCTGCCGCAATCGACCAATCTCTGGGTTCGACGACTTGATGTCTTCGATCCGGCGACGGAGGTCGTGTTCGCCGGCAACACCAAGACCTTTGGCGGGGTTTTCTCGCCGCTGGATTGGCTGGGGGTCTCTTACAACCAGTCGGAGAGCGTCTTTCCCCAAGGAGCTTTTGTGGACATCCTGCACCGCTTCCTGAAACCGATCGAGGGCGAGGGACGGGACTACGGAGTGCGCTTCAATCTCCTGCAGGGACGGCTCTCGGCCAACGTGAATGTCTACGAGAACGACGGTCACAATCAGTTTCAGGTCGCCTTCACGACACCGCGAACGCAGGCCACGCCGGCGCTGAATTCGATCGTGAACGCCCTGCTCGTGCGTGGGCAGCCCTTGCCTCAGATCATGACGGACGCGGGCATATCGCAGGTGGGATTGAGCCTTTCGCGCGAGACGGCCGATTTCGCCGGCAAAGGTTCCGAGATCGAAATCACCGGCCGCATTTGCGAAGGCTGGAGCATCTCGCTGAACGCGGCCCGGAACAAACTGGCCATGTCGAATGTGGCCCCCGATATGAACGGATTCCTCGCGAGCGTGAAAAGTGCCTGGGATGGGAACCTCGATCGGGTCATCGAAACGACCGCCCCCGTTGCGACCTTTGTCAGAACTCGCGACAACACGCCGTCGCGCGATTTCACGCTCGATCCCGCGACTTTTAATGACGCGTATGACTACGCGGTTTCGGTGATGGATCTGGTAAACCGCGCTTCGGGGAAGCCCCCGCTCTCCCACGTCGAGCGCTCCTTCAATGTTTTCTCCAGCTATCGTTTCAGCGATGGAGCATGGAAGATCCTCCGGCGGTCGCGCGTCGGCCTCGGCGCCAATTACCGCGGGCCGGCCGTCGTCGGATACGACGCGGCGAACGACAATGCGCCGATTCCGGGCAATAGCGCCATCACCTACAGTTTGATGTTGGGCAAACGTTTCCCGCTGCGGAAGGGGCAGTCCCTCGATCTGCAGCTCAACATTGCCAATCTTTTCAACCAGGAAGACCTGCTGCCGTTCTCCGCCGTCGCGCCCGGCAACGTGGTCCGCTACATCATGCCCGCCGTGCGCCAGAGCTGGACCCTGCGGGCGACCTATACTTTTTGAAGAACCAGCTGAAATTATGTCACTACGTGAAAGCTGCACGTTTGCGAACCGATGCTTCCCCGTGGGAAGCCGTTTCGTTCGGCAGCTGCTCATCCTGATATTTCCGGCGATCATGTCGGCCGGACCGCCACCGGTCGCCTTGACGGTCGAGCATCTTCAAAATCCCCTGGGTATTGGTGTGACGCGCCCCCGCCTCAGCTGGCAGCTTCCGCTTGTCCGCCGAGGCTCGGCTCAGTCCGCTTACCAGCTCCAGGCGGCGAAGTCGCCCGAGGCTCTGCGCACCCGGGATCTCTTGTGGGATTCTGGCCGCGTCAATTCTGAGGCTTCGAATTTGGTGACCTATGGCGGCCTCGCCCTCAATTCTGCCGACTGTGTTGTCTGGCGCGTCCGGTATTGGGACGAGATCGGGGAATTATCGGATTGGAGCGAACCCGCTTCGTTCGAGCTTGGCCTGCTTGAGCCTGCCGATTGGATTGCCCAGTGGATTCGGCCCCACTCGGACGAAAGTGATGTCAACGATCGACCTGTTTCCTTGCTCCGGAATGAATTTCAGCTGCCGCAGGCGGTGGTTTTTGCTCGCGCCTACGTCAGTGCCCTTGGCCTCTACGAACTCGAGATTAACGGCCGGCGTGTCGGCGACCAGTTGCTTACGCCCGGCTGGACGCCGTATCGCAGCCGGCTCGCCTACCAGACTTACGATGTGACGGATCTGCTCCGTCCCGGCGCCAACGGAGTGGGAATCTCCGTGGCCGATGGCTGGTTTAGGGGCGAACTGATTCGGGGCTCGCGCAATAACTTTGGTCGAGAGCGCGCTGCGCTCTTCCAACTGAAGGTGACTTATGCTGACGGTTCGACCGCTGTATTTGGCTCTGGATCGAACTGGAAAATGGCGTCGGGCCCCATCCTCTTCTCCGGGATATATGATGGGGAAACCTATGATGCCCGCCTTGAGCGCACGGGTTGGTCGGAACCAGGTTACGACGACACGGGATGGACTTTCGCGATTCCTTTCGACCACCCCAAGACGATACTTATCGCCTCGGCCAGTCCCCCTATTCGCCACCAGCAAGACATTAAACCGGTAAGTATCTTCCGGACTCCTGGCGGCGCGATGGTGGCTGATTTCGGTCAAAATCTGGTCGGAAGGGTGGGGCTTAGCGTGAAGGGAACAGCCGGAACGACTGTTAGTCTGCGTCATGCCGAGGTGCTTGGTCCTGACGGGAATATCTATACCGAAAGCCTCAGAGGTGCCGATCAAGCCGTGCGCTACACCCTCAAGGGCATGGGCCAGGAGCTCTACGAACCTCACTTCACCTTTCAAGGCTTTCGCTACGTCGCCATTGAGGGATACCCCGGCGAATTGACGCAGGAAAGCATCACCGCACGAGTCATCTGTTCCGATCTGGAGTCCGTCGGCAATTGGGAATGTTCGAATCCTCGGCTCAATCAGCTGTATCACAATATTGTCTGGAGCCAGCGTGGAAATTTTGTCGGTCTCCCGACTGATTGCCCGCAGCGTGACGAACGTCTCGGCTGGACTGGCGATGCCCAGGTTTTTGCGCGCACGGCCGCCTTTAACATGAACGTCGCCGGTTTCTTCACGCAATGGCTCGGCGACCTCATGGTCGAGCAACGGGCTGACGGCTCAATGCCATGGGTGGTTCCCGATGTTACTTCGATCGGACAACGCTCCGTAAGCAATGCCGCTGCCGGCTGGGGCGATGCAGCCGTGATCATTCCGTGGACAATGTATCTTGCCTACGGCGACCGTCAGCTTCTGGAGCGACAGTATCCGAGCATGCAGGGTTGGTTCGAGTGGATGCACGGGCAGAGCGAGGGCCTGATCTGGCGGCACGGTTTCCAATTTGGCGACTGGCTCGCCTATGCCGCGCCCACCGACGAGGCGCGACGCTATCCGGGCGCCACGACCAGTCCGGAGCTCATCGGCACCGCATTCTTCGCCCACGCGGCCGATTTGCTGGCCCGGACGGCGGTCGTACTTGGTCGGGAGGAGGATGCCGCAAAGTACCGCGAGCTCTTCGAGGACATTCGCGCCTCTTTCTGCCATGAATTTGTGACCGCGACCGGGCGGGTAGGGGAAGGCACGCAAACTGCCTATGCGTTAGTGCTCACCTTTGACCTACTGCCGGAGTCCCTGCGCGTTCAGGCTGCGGACCGACTGGCGGAGGACGTCCGCCACCACGGCAACCACCTTACCACCGGTATTCTTGGTACGCCTTATGTTTGCCCGGTTCTCTCGCGTTTCGGGCACCTCGACACGGCCTACACGCTTCTCCTCCAGAACACGTATCCCTCCTGGCTCTATCCGATCACGCAGGGCGCGACCACAATCTGGGAGCGCTGGGACGGCATCAAACCTGACGGCACATTTCAATCGCCGACGATGAACTCATTCAACCACTACGCCTACGGCTCGGTCGGTGAATGGCTGTTCCGTTCCGTCTCCGGCATTGATACCGATCCGGCGAAGCCGGGTTATAAACGTGCGATCCTCGCCCCTCAGCCGGGAGGCGGGTTGGAGTGGGTGAATGCATCCCTGCAGTCTCCGTACGGCGAAATCCGCACGCGCTGGGAAATTGTGGGAGACGGGCTGCGAATGGCGTTTCGCGTTCCTGCCAATACACGTGCTGAGGTGCGACTGCCAGGCGCCCGGCTCGCCGATGTCACCGAAGGAGGAGCGCCGCTGCCATTCAACCCGGACTCGCCGTCTCGCCAGGAAGCAGACGCGGTTGTTCTGGATCTCGAATCAGGTGACTACCTCTTCCAGTATCCGGCTGAACGGCTCGTCGGGCAAATTCGCCATGGTCCCACCTATGCCCTGGCTGATCCGCTCCAAGTCCTCATTGCGCTCCCAGCGGCCCGCGCTGCCCTTCAGGAATATGCACCGGCGCTTCTTCACGCGCCGGCGCGGTTTATGTCCTGGCGACTCTCCGATATTGCCGACGTCCGTCCTGAATGGCTTCCGCCTGCGGCACGCCAACCGCTTGAGGCAGCACTGGCGCGTCTGCCCAAGTAGAGTCAGCCAGTTTGCAGAAAGCCCCCCTCAAAAAACACGCGGATGCCCCCCATGACCGATCGACCCCATTCTATGAGCCCGAAGATTGCAGCTATGTCTTTCCCCATTCTCGCGTGGTTCGCCCCGGGCCTCCGACGGGCAGTCCCCGTGTTGGCTGCGATTGTCTGCGTTCACATCTGTCATGCAGAGACGCACGGGAAATCTCTCGGCCTGGCCGTTGGTGGAGATGAAAAGGGCGATTTGGCGGCCCGCGATCTTCGCTGCGAATATATGGCGTCTCCGCTCGGCATCGACGCGGCTCAGCCCCGACTCAGTTGGAAACTCGCCGCCGGGCGACCCGCGCAAGGGATGACCGCCTACCAGGTGCTGGTCGCCACGCGGCCAGAGTGGCTGGAACCAACCAAGAGCGACGTCTGGGATAGCGGGCGGGTGGAGGGGGAGGATTTCACCGCCGTGCTGTTTCGAGGGAAACGCCTCGAATCCGGTCGCGGCTATCACTGGAAAGTGAGGTGCTGGGATGGGAATGGCAGGGTTGGTGATTGGAGCGAGGCGGCCACGTGGCGCATGGGGCTGCTCGCGGCCGCCGACTGGCCGAAGGAGTGGCTGGGCGCACCCCGCGTGGGCCCGGCGCCCCAGGCGGGGCTGCTCGGTCCCGAATTTCATCCCGTCTGGCAGTTCCGCCACGAATTCAAGCTGAAGGCGCGGCCGGCGAGCGCGACGCTCTACCTCGCTGCGGTCGGAATCGCCGATCTCTGGGTCAACGGGCGGCCCGCGAGTGATGCCGTGCTCGATCCGGCGCTGACCGAATTCCGCCAGCGGGTGCCCTGCGTGGCGCGCGATCTGACTTCCGTGCTGCAGGTCGGAGACAACTGCCTCGGGATTCGGCTGGGCAATGGGTTTGCCAGTCCCGTTGAGAACGCGCTCGCGTTTCCGCTCCTGGCTCCCCGGTTCCAGGCCGTCCTGCGGCTGGAATATCCCGACGGCTCCGCCGAAACCATTTCGTCGTCGACGGGGTGGCGCGCCAGCCTCTCCGACGTCACCTACAACTGTCTCTTTGGCGGGGAGAGTATCGATGCACGACGGCACAATCCCCGGTGGAGTGTGGCCGGTGTTCCGACGGACGATGGGGAGGCGCCGGCGATCGTCGAAGCCCCGACCGGAGTGCGCCACGCCCAGATGGCGCCGCCGATGCGGGTAACCGAGGTCATACGGCCCGTGTCAATCCGGCGTCTCAAGCCGGACGTGTGGCTGGTGGATTGGGGCGTCAATGTCGTCGGCTGGCCACGATTCCGCGGTCACGGAAAGGCCGGAGCCGAGGCGAGGATTTTTTGGAATGAGCGCCTTTACCCCGATGGCAGCCTGCAGAAAAACAACAACAACCGGAACACGGCGGGCCCCTTGCCGAAGGAGAACCGCGGTCATGCTTCCGTCTATGCTCGTTTTCAGGAGGTGCGGGTGACGTTCAGCGGCGCGGCGCGGGACGAGTTCGAGCCGCGGTTCACGTATGGCAGCGGGCGCTACGTGCAGATCGAGGGCCTCGACTACGAACCTGAGCTCGCCGATATCGAGGGCTGCGTGGTGCACACGGATCTCGCTCCGGCGGGAACGTTCGAGTGCTCCCACGAGTTGATCAACCGGTTGCACGCGGCTTGTGTGCGCACCTACCGCGGCAACTGGCACGGCATGCCCACCGACAATCCCGCCCGGGAGAAGCTGGGCTGGGCGCGCGAAGGCCTCGTGGCGATCGAAGGGGCCATTTTCAATTTCGACGCACTGCACGCTTACGAAAAGTGGATCGGCGATTTCCGGGACGCGCAGGCGGCCAGTGGAGTGGTGCCCTTTGTGATTCCCGACCGGAACAATCCCACCATTCTGCCGCCCACTCGCGCCGACCCGTGGTACGGTGGAGTCATCTGCCGGGTGCCTTGGGTGCTCTACGAACGCTATGGGGATCGCAAGGTCCTGCGGGATACCTACGCCGGGATGAAGAAATACGTGGATCTCATGCTGCGCCATTTCCCCAACGGGCTTGTGACCTCGTTTTGGCGCGACCACACTGCCATGGCCTACTTTCAGAATCGCGACGCGCAGAACGCGGCGCTCACCATGACGTCCGCCGGGGAAGCGGATAAGATCTTCCCCACGCCGCATGACCTCTTCGGGGGCATGGCGTTTTTCGACAACGTGTCGATCGTGGCCCGGACCGCCACGGTGCTCGGAGAGAGCGCCGACGCCGCCAAGTATGGCGCGGCCGCGGAGAAGATCCGGGCGGCGCTTAACGCCCGGATGGATCCGGCCACCGGCGCCTATGCGCCGGACAGTCAGACCTTGCAGTCGCTCGCGCTGACCTACGGCGTCGCGCGGCCCGAGGATCGCGCCCGGGTCTTCGACTATCTCTGCCAAAACATCATCTCCACGCGTCAGCGCCATCTGGCCACGGGAGCGGCGGCCACCCGCGACCTGTTCAAGGTTGTCACCGAGCTCGGCCGCGGCGATCTGGCGATGGATATGATCAACCAGACGGATTACCCCAGCTATGGCCAGATGCTCGAAAACGAGCTGGGCGTCGTCTGGGAGCGCTGGGATGGCAAGGCCGCCCTGTGCCAATCCGGGCTCAATTCCATCGACGAGTGGATGTATCACTCCCTGGCCGGCATTCAGCCGGATCCCGCGGCGCCCGGATTCAAGCACATCCGTTTCCAGCCCGGGGTGCTCAAGGGGTTGACCTACGCGCGGGCCACCTACGAATCAATCCGGGGCAGGATCGTCAGCGACTGGAAACGCGAGGGGAACCGGTTGGCCTTGCGCATCGAGGTGCCGGTGGGGTCAACGGGCACGGTCGTGCTGCCGGTCAATCAAGCCGCCGCGGTCGAGGCGCCGCCAGAGGCGCGCTTGGAGGCGGACTCGGCCGGGAAACCGACCTGGCGGGTGGGCGCGGGCTCTTGGGAGTTTCTTGCCCATCTGCCCCCCGAACAAGGACTGCCGGAAGTCCCGGCTCCCCCGAGCAGACCGGTGGTTGCGGCAACGCCGGCCAATGGCCACTTCGTCGGCGAACTGTTCGGCGGTGGCATCGTGTTCTGGGTCACGCCGGATGGGCGGCATGGGCTTGTCGCGAGTTTGCATGATCTCGACGGTGGCTCGGGGGTGTCTTGGAGCAATGTGATCGACGAGCTCGCCGGCGCAACGGTCAGGAACCCCTACGGCCTTCCCCCAGCCGGCGGTCGGGGCGGCACGGCGGAAGTCCTCGGCCAGCCGGGCCATACCAGCAGCGCGGCCCGCCTCTGTGTCGACTACCGGGGTGGCGGATTCTCGGACTGGTATTTGCCGTCACGGATCGAACTGCAAGTTCTCTCGGCCCGAACCGAGCTGATCGGAAAGCGGCTGAGTCTGGATGGAGATCCTGATACTCAAGGCCTGCACACCGCGTATGTGATGCCAACCTTTGGCGCCTATTGGTCCTCGACCGAGACCAACGCGGACTGCGCGTGGGTATACGACTTCAACTTCAGCGGCGACCTCGCCTACTTCGGTGGCGATGACCAGCCCGTCGGTTTTCACTTTAGCCCCGGCAATGTCGCCCTCCGCGCCAAAGAGCTGCCGCTCCGGGTCAGGGCGGTGCGGCAATTTTGACGCCAGCAGCCTGTCGGACTTGCCATGAAAATACTCCAGAGACCGAGCGGCATTTTTTGCATCTAACTGTATGGAATCAACGGTAACCTCCCCGCCTGCGCCCAGTCCGGCGCATTCCCTTGATCCGGCACATTCCGTTGATCCGCTGCGTTCCTGCGTGCATTGCGGACTGTGCCTGGAGGAGTGCCCGACTTACCGCCTCACCGGTGACGAGAACAATTCCCCGCGGGGCCGGCTGCTCCTGTGGCGCGCCGAGGCTGAAGGCCGGTTGCCTGCGGACCCGTGGACGGACTTCTACACCGATGAATGCGTCGGCTGCCTGGCGTGCGCCTCCGCCTGTCCAGCCAATGTCCCCTATGCCCACCTGCTGGAAGACGCCCGTAAGACCCGACTCGCCCAGGGCCGCACTCACCTGCACTGGCAGGTGGCGCTGGCGGGCCGGGCGGTCCAGAAGCCCGCGCTCCTCAATCTGGCGCTGGCACCCGCCCGGATGTTGCGACGCGCCAATCTGCTGCCCCATCCCATGGTCTTTCCGGGCAGCCCGGCGCTGGCCCAGTCCACCGCGGATTATGCCCGCGAACTCATGGAACGCCACCAGCCAACCGGACCCGTCGTGGCGTTGCTCACCGGCTGCCTGATGGAGGCGCTGTTTCGCGAGATCAACTTCGCGACGGTCCGCGTCCTCATCGGAAACAATGTGCGGGTCGTCGTGCCGCAGGGGCAGGGGTGCTGCGGGGCTTTTCACGAGCACACCGGCATGGCCGGCGTTGACGCGCTCGCCGCGCGGAATCGCGCCGCGTTCTCCGGCCTCAAAGTCGACCGCGTGGTCAGCAATTCCGCGGGTTGCGGCCTGGCGCTGGCGAAGGCGTTGACGGGGATCGCTCGGGTGCAGGATGTCCTCGGTTTTTTGGGCGAACACGGCGCAAGGCCGCGGCCAAGGCGGGAGGGCACGACTCGCGTCTATGTGGATCTGCCGTGCCACCTGGTCCACGGACAACGGGCGACCATTCCCACCGCCGTGCTGGACGCCACCGGGTATTCGTGGGAGTTCGCTCCGCGAGCCCGCGATTGTTGCGGCTCGGGCGGCGTTTACAACATCCAGAAGCCGGACAACGCGCGCGCCATTCTGCGTGAAAAGGCGGCGTTCTTTGACGAGCTCCCCGTGGAGATCGCCCCCATCCTGGCGACAGCGAATCACGTCTGCATGATGCAGTGGCATACGGCACGGAGCTTCGTGCAGCGGCCTTTCCAGGTCCGCCACGTCATTCAACTCCTCGATCCGGGGGCGGATCTCGCGGACTGACCAGCCCGGATTTACACGCAAGAAAACCGCCGGGAAATCCAACGTATGAAACCTATCCAACGCATGAAACCTATCCGCCGCATCGCCGCCGCGCTCCTGCTCGCGGCTGTTCCCCTTGGCGCCAGCGCCGCCTCCGCCGCCAAGCCGAACATCGTGGTTATTTTCGCCGACGATCTCGGCTACGGCGATCTCGGCTGCTACGGCTCGCCGACGATCGCGACGCCGCGCCTCGATCGCATGGCTGCGGAGGGATTGCGTTTCACCGACTTCTATGCCGCGGCCGAAGTCTGCTCGCCGAGTCGCGCCGCGCTGCTCACCGGCCGCTACCCGATCCGCAACGGCATGTACGGGAAACGGCGCGTGCTGTATCCCGACTCGAAGGGCGGCCTGCCTTCCACCGAGATCACGATGGCAGGCGCGCTGAAAGCACAGGGATACGCGACCGCCTACATCGGCAAATGGCACCTCGGAATCCACGAGGGCTCCCGACCGCAGGACCACGGCTTCGAAAGGACGTTCGGCGTTCCGTATTCGAACGACATGGACCCGCGGCCGGACTTGCCCCGCAAAGCCTCGGCGTCGCCGGAGCCTCCGCCCGACGGCTGGAATATCCCGCTGATCCGCAACGGCTCCATCGTCGAGCGCCCCGCGGACCAGCCCACGCTCACGAAACGCTATACCGGGGAGGCGGTGGCGTTCATCCGCGAGTCGAAGGGCAGTCCGTTCTTCCTCTATCTCGCGCACACGTTTCCGCATGTGCCGATGTTCGCGTCGTCGTCGTTCAAGGGCCGGAGTCGCGCGGGCATCTACGGCGATGCGGTCGAGGAGCTCGACTGGAGCGTGGGCGAGGTGCTCGACGCGCTGCGCGCGCAAGGCGTGGCGGAGAACACGCTGGTCATCTTCACGAGCGACAACGGTCCCTGGCTCATGATGGGCAATCAGGCCGGCAGCGCCGGCCCGTTGCGCGAAGGCAAGGGCAGCACATGGGAAGGCGGCATGCGCGTGCCGGCGATCGCCTGGTGGCCGGGACGGATCGAGCCCGCCACGACGCGCGAGCTTGCCAGCGCGATGGATCTGTTCGCCACGGCGCTGGCGCTGGCGGGAGCACCCTCGCCGGAGGACCGGCCGATCGATGGCGCCGACCTCGCCCCTCTGCTCTTCGCGGGAAGCCCGCTGCCGGAGCGCCCTTTCTTTTATTATCGCGGAGATCGACTGTTCGCGTGCCGCCTGGGCGAATGGAAAGCCCACTTCTCGACGCAAAACGGCTTTGGCCAGCCCAAAGCCGAAGCCCACGAGCCGCCGCTGCTGTTTCACCTCGGGCGCGATCCTTCCGAACAGCGCAACGTCGCCGCGGATCATCCTGACGTGCTCGAAAAAATCCGCGCCGCCGTGGTGGCCCATCGCGCAGGGCTCGTGCCCGGTCAGCCGCAGTTCGATTGAAGCGCTCATCGTTTCACTGTAACATTCTTTAGACCATGCCTCATCGCTATACCGATCAGACTGCCATGATTACTGGAGGTGGCTCAGGCCTCGGCTTGGCGATCACTCGTCGCCTTCTATCCGAAGGTGCGTTTGTTGCCGTGCTGGATTATGATGCAAAAGCATTTGCCGTGCTTGAGCAGGAACTCGGCGATCGCGGAATGTGTCTGCAGCTTGATGTTACCGACGAAAGAGCGGTAATGTCAGCCGTGGCGGCGGTGCTATCGCGTCGCGGTCGGATCGACGTGCTGGTCAACAGTGCCGGTGCCACGGGCCGGACGAACGTGAAGGCGCATGAAGTGGAACTCTCTGATCTGGAGTTCGTCTTGAGGACCAATATCTGCGGACCGTTTTTAACGTCAAAGCATGTTCTTCCAGCAATGGTTGCGCAGGGATATGGTCGTATTCTGCACATCGCCTCCATTGCTGGTAAGGACGGAAACACGGGCATGTTGGCCTACTCGACTTCCAAGGCCGGAGTTATCGGGATGACCAAAGTTCAGGGTAAGGAATACGCGGAGAATGGCATCACGATCAACGCCCTTGCTCCCGCGGTGATTCGCACCCCGATGGTCGATGCTTTGCCTGAAGCCCAGGTAAAATACATGACTGATAAAATACCCATGAAGCGATGTGGCACCCTTGAGGAAGTAGCCGCCGTGGCCGCTTTCATCCTCTCCAGGGAGGCCAGTTTCACCACCGGCTTCATTTTCGATCTCTCGGGTGGACGCGCAGTATACTGAGATGCACGGCGAACTGGCTCAATGATGGGAACAACGCACTATCCGAGCGGATATTCCGAAAACAAACAAAAACAAACAAAGTTATGAAATCTACCCCTAGCCCTAGATCAACATCACCCATTCAAACGTTTGCTAAACTTTGCGGAGTCACGATTATGGCGATCGTGGGCTTGTGCCCCTTGACGGGGCATTCAACGACGTACTATATTGACTACTCGTCCGGATGCGATTGCAACAACGGTACAAGTGCCGCTACGCCCTGGATGACCCTTGCGCAGGCGAATTCCGTAGTATATTCAGCCGGCGATCAAATTCTCTTCAAATCGGGTGAAGTCTGGACCGGTAGCTTTCATCCGCAGGGATCCGGTTCTTCAGGGAGTCCTATCGTAGTGAGTAACTATGGCTCCGGAGAATTGCCCATCATTAATGGGGCTGATTCGGTCTATTATGCCGAGGTGAAGATCACCCCAAACAGCTTCGATTCGGGGGTGGGAGCCGTAGGGTTCAGCTTTCTGCATGAAAATAATAACAATCGATATGCTATTTCCCTCAATGCTAGTAACAGGCTTCTACTAAATTTGGTGGTCGATGGGGTGCAAACCACCCTTGCAAGTAAAAGCTATACCATCTCCGCAGGGACCGAATATCTGGTGGCCGTTACCAAAGAAGGCGATGATATTGAAGTTTACGTGGATGGGAATTTGGAGTTAACAGCGGCGGATTCCACCCGATCAACTGGCAGGATCGCGCTGCATACCTGGAAAGCGGATGCCTATTTTGATGACGTGGCGGTGAGTTTACACGCCGACTACCCCGACTATGGGGAGGACTTCGATGGAACACACCGTTTCTTCCCTGGGGCCGGGACGTGGTCGGTGGTGGATGTTTCGGGCGACAGGAAATATCACCAATCAAGTAAAGCGGGGGCCTACACGGCATTGAATGAAGATGCCAACACCCCTTCCGCCACCGTGTGGCTCCACAATCAGGAACACTATGACATTTCTAATCTGGAGATCATTTACCCTGCATCAACGGTGGCCCTGCGCCGGGGGGTATTCGTGAAGGCTAGCGACTTCGGAACGGTTTATAACGTAAAAATACATAACAATGTTATTCATGATATTTATGGTGACGGAACATCCATGCGTTCCGGTGCGATCGTGACCGTTATCACCGGTTATGGATCATCATCGAATGTTCCGACGCGTTTCGATGGTCTTTCGGTTGAGGGTAACTATATTTACAATATCGTCGGTAGCGGCATAACCATGTATTCGGATTTTCGCAGCAGATCTTTGGCCGCAGACTATAATCCCCTATACGACTGGTATCCGAGTATTAATGTCAGGGTGCGCTCGAATTCCGTGGATTATGTTTACCACCAGGGCATTTTTACAAACGTGTGTGATGCTGCTCTCGTGGAATACAACAGGGTAAGCAATGCGGGGCAGACTGACTGGGCTCCTGATGGATCACTTGCAATTTGGGTATTCAACAGCGACAACGCAGTTTACCAATATAATGAGGCGTCGTCGACGAATACCACGCGGGACGGGGCTGGTTTCAATGCGGATTATAATTCCAGAAATTCCCTTTTCCAGTATAATTATAGCCATGACAACCTCGGTGGCGCCTTCCTGGTGGCGGGTCAAAATGAAGACTACTTTGCTTTCAACGACAATGCCACTTTTCGTTATAATATCAGTCAAAATGATGGCGGCCTGGTAGGTAAGTCAGGGCTGATCACACTGGCCTATTGCACCAACGCTACGTTCTACAACAACGTGTTTTATACGAAGCCGTCGATTTCGCCCCCGGTGCTTCATGCGCGAAACAACGATGGATGGACGGACGGCGCCCGTTTTTATAATAACGTATTCTATTACCTCGGGGACTCGCCTTCATTCAATTTTGGAGGTATTACGAATCAAGATTGGGACTACAACGTGTTTTACGGCAACCACGCGACCAACGAGCCTTCGGATCCAAACAAACTGACGTCCGATCCTCAATTTGCGAATCCCGGCGGAGGAGGGGACGGCATAGGCACCTTGTTGTCATATAGATTTTTGGCGTCCTCTCCCTTGAAGGACTCCGGTAAAATGATCGCTTCGAACGGAGGAAAGGATTTTTACGGGAAAACACTTTACAGCGGGAACCCGGATCGAGGTGCCTATGAGGGCTACGGTCTGATGCCAAAGCTGGTTGATAATTTCGATGACGGCAATGCCATAGGATGGACGCAGAGTTCCGCGACCTGGAGTGTAGCGAGTGTCGATGGTGATTATCACTATCGCCAGGGCGACCCCTCTGGCTGGCACCACGCCGATAGGGGCGATAGCGCGTGGTCGGGGTATTTGGTTGAAGCAAAGGTGAAACCCATCAGCTATGGAAGTGTTGGTGCGGTTACCCTCAGTTTTCTATGCACGGACGGCGGCAATGGGTATTTTGTGTCCCTGGCCTCCAATGGTGATCTGAAGTTGAAAAAGAGCGTATCGGGCACGCAAACGGAATTGGACATCGTTACCGGTGTAATTCAAGCCGGTGTGGAGTATACCATAAAAGCTGCCAAGATCGGGACGACCCTAAAAGTCTGGCTGAACGGCGTGGCGGTTTTGTCGGCTACCGATAGTACCTATGATTCCGGGAAAGTGAGCGTTGGAACCTGGAACGCGACGGCCGATTTCGATGACATCATCGTGCAGGACATCTGATTTGATGGCCGGTCCCCCTCGGTAGTTTTAGCGAATCGCTCAGCTGCCGGGATTGGCTCCCATTCCGTGCAATGTTCCCTTCATCGCCCAAAGGGCACCCACTCAGGTCACCCTCCGCCAGGCTCCGGGCTGCTCCGCTTCGCTCCACCCCGCCATCTCCGCGCTTTCGCGCTCCGTCCGTGGTTAAACTCCGATCCTTTGACCACTGATGGCACGGAATGCACGGATCAACCCGGATAAATCCAAACGACAGACACGAATTTCACCAATTCCCACGAATTCCAAAATTATTCGAGGCCATTCGTGGAATTCGTGTCCAACCCCTGCCTCGTTGGTTTGCTTTTCCTTCTCACAATGAAACCACTGCTCTTTGCAGCTCTTCTCATTCCGCTGACCTCCCTCGTGAGTCGCGCGGCGTTGACTGAAATTGCATGGGTTGATCGTGCGCCGGTTTACGCGGAGGAAATACAGCAGGAGATCTCGAATCTGCGCGCGATTCCGCCAAGGGAGCGCAAGGATGGGATGGGGTCTGGAGTCGCAAACAAGCGCGGATGTCCTGCGCATGGGGCCGGTGATCCCGATGGTGGCTTGTTCAGGCAGGCTTTCGCGAATGTCGAGAGGCGGAAGATCGAGGGCCTGATGGCCCTTGAGTTGGGCATCGAAGCGACCATGGATTATGCGGGAATATTGGAGAATTACGGGAAGTATATAGATAGTAGATCCAAGGATGTTGACGCGGGTAAAGTCATCTATGGTCCGGCGCGTCCTTCCCTGCGGGCGTATTTGGGGATGCTGCACAACGATCTGGTCCTGCTGATAAAGCATAAGCTGCAGGACGCGGCGGATTTCAATGAGTCTGATTTAAGGTCAGCATATGAAAGGGTTAAGGACCCCAAATATCGCCACAAGGGGGAAGCAAGGGTGATGTGCGTGGATCTTACGAATTTCACGCCTGCTGAACGGGAGGCGATCCGCGCAAGGATTCTAGAATACAGTCAGCGCGGAGACGAACTTCAGCAAAATACTGAGAAGCTCCGCGACGACTTGCGGCGATTGATCCAGGATTCCGGAAGCCATGAGGCCAAAATCACCCTGGAAGAGTATGGCGAAGAATTGCTGGAAGGTTCCGCGCGGGGGCCGTTTCCGTTGGCTGAGGCGGCGTATGAATTAAAGAGTGGCGAAGTTAGCCGGCTGATTCAAGCAGGCGGACGATATCATCTGATTCTCGGCCTTGGGAGGGCAGCGGATTACTATAGTGACTATGAGTCGGTGAGGATGGATATCGTAAGAGGGATGGTGGCCAAAAGTTATAGTGAAAAGGTTGAGAAACGGTTGTCTGCGGCCCGCGTTAGATGGGTGAAAGGGGAACGAGAGTGTTGTAATTAAATGACCCAGGCGGAACGTGCAAAATAGGATCGCTCGTGAGAACGTGATGACTCCCGCGCATCCCATGGGAATGAAAACTTTTCTCCTCGCTTTTACTCTGCTTACGCCGCTGTTCGCGGACGGTGCCGATACGTTCGCACCGACGGTGGAAAACACGAAGGCCACGCCGCAGCCCGCGCCGGCGGGCATGGCTTGGATTCCAGGCGGTGAGTTTTCGATGGGCTGCAAGGATCCGCGGGGCGACTTTTGTGGCGGCACCAAACCAATGGACGACGCCCGGCCGATCCACCGCATTTATGTGGACGGCTTCTGGATGGATCGCACCGAGGTGACCAACGCCGAGTTCGCCCGCTTCGTCGAAGCGACTGGCTACGTCACCGTGGCCGAGCGGCCGTTGCGCCCCGAAGATTTTCCCGGTGTGCCTCGGCAGGATCTCGCGCCCGGCTCGGTGGTGTTCTCCTCGCCGGGCCACGCGGTGCCGCTCGATAGTGCCCACCGATGGTGGCGCTACGTGCCGGGGGCGAGTTGGCGGCATCCGGAGGGCCCGAGCAGCAATCTCAAGGGCCGCGAAAAACATCCGGTGGTCCACATGGCTTATGAGGATGCGGAAGCCTTTGCGAAATGGGCGGGCAAGCGCCTGCCGACCGAGGCCGAATGGGAATTCGCCGCGCGCGGCGGGAAGGCCGGCGAAGCCTATCCTTGGGGCAACGAACTTACTCCGCGAGACCGCTGGCAGGCGAACATCTGGCAGGGCGAGTTTCCTGCCCGCAACTCCGCCGCCGATGGTGCCGTCGCGACGGCTCCCGTCGCCTCGTTCCCACCGAACGCCTACGGGCTGCACGACGTATCGGGTAACGTGTGGGAGTGGTGCAGCGATTGGTATCGCCCGGACACCTATCGCCGACCGGGCAAGCCGGAGGACGTCGTGCGCAATCCCCGCGGTCCGACGCAGGCGGAAAGCTTCGATCCCCAGCAGCCCGGCCTGCCGCAACGAGTGCAGCGCGGTGGTTCGTATCTCTGCACCGACCAATATTGCACCCGTTACATGCTCGGTACTCGCGGCAAGGGCGCGCCCGACACCGGCAGCAGCCACCTCGGTTTCCGCGGTGTGCGCAATCCCTGACCTGCCAACGCTTGAGACGCGCTCAAGCAGCGGCCCGGCAGCCGCCTGCGTGCCAAGGACTTCGCCCACTGGAAGCTGCCGCTACTTTGGAGAAGGAAAAGCAAACCAACGAGGCAGGGGTTGGACACGAACTCCACGAATGATCCCGAATGGTTTTGGAATTCGTGGGAATTGGTGAAATTCGGCTCTCTCCTCGCTTTGTCTTGGCGCACTCGTGCGAAATTCAGGGCTTGGTGTTCGCAGCGACAGGCAACGGGAGCGGCTCGCCTTGCAGGTGCAACTGGAAGTGAAGTCAGCGCCTGGATCGCCGGCCGGGGGGTGTGAAAGTGGTGGGAGCATCCTGCTCCCAAGGTGGCGGAAGGGAGCTGGAAGCTCCCGCTACTTCGATTTGCAACTGACTTCACTTCCAGTTGCACCCTCGCCTTGCAGGGTTTTCAGCAGAAGGTTGACTGTGCTTTGCGCGGAGCCGTCGTTGTTGAGCGCGACGGCGACGAAGGCGTGGTGGGCCGCCGAGTAGATGACTTCAGCCTTAATCCCGGGCGCGCCGTCACTGTGGCCCAGCCAAATGTCGCCGGATGGGTCGGGCAAGTCGGTCACCATCACGCCCCGACCGTAGCGAAAGGAATTTTTCATGAAGAAAGATTTCAAGGCCTCGCGCGGACAGGCTGTCTGGGGTGAGCTGGCGCATGTGATCAAAGCCCGGCAACATGAATTTGTGATTCTGCCAGGGCAAGTCTGACATCATGGTTTGATTTTCATGCATGCGCCGATAATTTTTGTCCTGTCGGCGACGTTCCGTCCGTCATACATTTGAAATCACCAATAATTATGACTACTCCCAACACAAAACCATTGTTCCTGTTCGTATTCCGCAACCAGCTGCACAACCAGCCCTGTCCGACGCCGGAGGAGATGCAGCAGATTTTCGGCAGCTGGATGAAGTGGGTCGAAACCCTGAAGGCCCGAGGCGTTTACCTTGGCGGCAATCCTCTGGGCGAAACCGGCAAGATGCTTCGCGGGCCGAACGGTAAAAACGTGACAGACGGCCCCTTTGCCGAGACGAAGGAAATCGTCGGCGGCTACATGATTGTGTCCGCGGACAGCCTCGATCAAGCCGTCGTCATCGCCAAAGATTGTCCCGGCCTTACCTATGGCGGTACCGTCGAGGTCCGCCCGATCAATGTAATCCCTGGAAGGTGAGAACGCGCTGGAGCGCCCACTTGCCATGACTACAACACCACCTGAAAAATCGCAGTTTCTCCTATTACTCCGCCAACCGCCGGGAGGAAGACCGCCGCCTGAAGTATTGGAACCGATCATGGCGAAATTTATGGAGTGGATGAAGAACATGAGCGCCAAGGGTGTTGTCGTTGGAACCAATGGACTTGATATCACCGGCAAGGTGCTGCGTGGACCGCGCGGCGCATCGGTGACCGACGGCCCCTACCCGGAATCAAAAGAAATCGTGGGCGGTTATGTCCTCATTACAGCCGACAGCATGGATCAAGCGGTGGACATAGCGCGTGATTGCCCGGGGCTGGATTACCATATGGCGGTCGAGGTGCGCGCCGTCATGCATGGTCGCGGGGCATAAAAACAGCGTGGAGCCTGTGGTGCGAGCCGGCTTAGCCTTGTGAACATGCCGGTCGTGCCAGACGCCCCCGAAGTCACTCGCCTCGTCGACCATCTCTTTCGGCGGGAGTCCGGTCGGCTGGTCGCCATTCTCACGCGATATTTCGGCGTGGCCCATCTGCACCTCGTGGAGGACGTCGTGCAAGATGCGCTGGTGAAAGCGATGCAGACGTGGCCTTACACCGGCGTCCCACGAAATCCCTCGGCCTGGCTTCTGCAAACCGCGAAGAACCGCGGCCTCGACCACACCCGCCACGATTCGCTCTGGCACGGCAAGCAGACCGAGCTTGCCCCCTTGGTGGAAGATTGCCTGCACACGGCCCTGACGATGCCGCCACCCCAATTTGAAGACGAGATCCGTGACAGTCAGTTGCGGATGATTTTTGTCTGCTGCCATCCCGGTCTTGCCGCCGAAGCGCAGATTGCGCTCACGTTGAAAACGCTGTGCGGTTTCGGCGAAAAGGAGGTCGCGGCGGCGTTTCTCGCCACCGAGTCCGCCGTGACGAAGCGGCTCGTGCGCGCCCGGCAGTGGTTGCGCGAGCACGAGGTGCCGATGGAGCTGCCGCCCGCCGCCGAACTGGCCCCACGCTTGGATTCAGTCTGGCAGGTGCTCTATCTGCTGTTCAACGAGGGCTACAAGGCTTCGCACGGCAACTCGCTCCTGCGCGCCGATCTCTGCGCCGAAGCGATTCGGCTCGCCGAATTATTGATTGCGCATCCGCTCGGCGACCGGCCCACGACGCATGCGCTGCTGGCGCTGATGCATTTCGGAACCGCCCGTTTGTCGGCGCGCATCGATGGCGGTGGCGGCCTGCTGCTGATGGAAGAGCAGGATCGTGCCCTCTGGAATCAGGCGGAGATCAAGCTGGGCCTGATGCATCTGGGGACCTCGGGCACCGGGAACAAGGTGACGCGCTATCACCTCGAAGCCGGCATCGCCGCCTGCCATTGCCTGGCGCGAGACTTTGCGGCGACGGATTGGCGGCAGATTGTCGCGCTCTACGATTTGCTTTTGGAGCAAGATGGTTCGCCGATCGTCGCGCTGAACCGGGCGGTAGCCGTGGCAAAGAAGGACGGCCCGGGTGCCGGACTGGCGGCGCTCGACGGGATCGAGGACAGAAAGGCGTTGGAAAACTACCATCTGTATCACGCTGTCGCCGGCCAGTTGTGGTTTGAAGCTGGAGAAACCGAAAAAGCTGGGGCCAGTTTCCGCCGCGCGTTGGAGCTCGCGGCTCTGCCCGCCGAACGCGCCTTGTTGGAAAAAAGACTGACGCAGTGCGAAACCTGAGCGCGTGCGGCGATGCAGGGCTTTGGCAGGGCCGGCCTCGAACATCGTGGCGTTCCTTGGGTTCAACCCATTGGCCCGGTCGACCCAGAGTGAAGTGGGATGGAAATTGCGTAATTCCAGTGCGCCGTCCACCGCAAGCAGGGCTTCATCCACCTGCTTGCGGTGGGTGCAATTGAAAGTGAAGTCAGCTTGGGCCATTCCGGCGTAGCGGCAGGCGTCCCTGCCTGCCGAAGATGACTCGCGCTGCGCCCATGCTCTTCCCGATCCTACAGGCACGGAGGCCTGTGGCTACTCCAAGGGCGAAGACTTCACTTTCAATTCCACCTGCTTGCGCAGTTGGAAAAGGCGCGTGTGCATTCCCTGCGCCAGCCCCAAGGACCTTCGCAGGTCCGCACGTGGGAAACACACCTACGGCCGGACGACGGACCAGACGCATAATGCCATACTTCAGCGTGCATCAAGGCCGCGCGCTGGAAGCTGCCGCTACTTCGATTTGCAACTGACTTCACTTCCAGTTGCACCCTCGCCTTGCAGGGTTTTCAGCAGAAGGTTGACCGTGCTTTGCGCGGAGCCGTCGTTGTTGAGCGCGACGGCGACGAAGGCGTGGTGGGCCGCCGAGTAGATGACTTCAGCCTTAATCCCGGGAGCGCCGCCACTGTGGCCCAGCCAAATGTCGCCGGATGGGTCGGGCAAGTCGGTCACCATCACGCCCCGACCGTAGAATGAAATTCGCTGGCCAAACATCGGATAGAGCGGGCTGAACATCCGCTCGACCGAGGCGCGCGACAGCAATTGCCCGCCGAGGAGGCCCTGCCAGAAGCGCACCATGTCGTTCGCCGTCGCGGCAATGCAGCCGGCGCCAAAGGGAGTGGCGAAGGAAAGGCCTGCTTCAGTCTTGGCCGATTTGTCGGGATAAGCCGGCGCAATGTCAGTGAGCGTTGAAGCGGCATCGAGCGCGCGCGTCTGGGTCAGACCCAGGCGATGAAGGATGCGGGCTTCGACGGATTGGGCGTAAGACCGACCGTCGATATTCTCGACGATCAGGCCGAGCATGAGATAACCGGTGTTGCTGTAGGCCCAGGCTTCGCCCGGGCAAAAGCTGTTGCCGTGTTTTTTTGCGGTGGCGAGCAGCGTGGCCGGGGATTTGTAACCCGGCTGCCGTCGGTCCTTGCGATCCTCATTGAAGCTGAAAATACCGCTGGTGTGGGTCAGGAGATGATCAACGGTGATCACCTTGGCGTTCGGGTAATCGGGAAACCACTGCGCGATCGGTGTGGTGAGGGCGAGTTTGCCTTCCTCGATCAACTGAAAAATGAGCACCGCGGTGAACGTTTTGCCGACGCTGCCCCAGTAGAAAAGGGGCGGTGGCGCCGCGGCCGGATCAAGCGTGCAGGTCGCAGACCAAGAGCCTTGTCCAGGAACCGCGACCGCGGCCGTGATGGCCGGGGCCTGCGTCTTCATTTGGGCGAGGGCCAGGGCGGCGGACAGTTTTTTGGCGAGTTCCGGCGACATGGTCTCCGCTGAGACAACGCCGGGCTCATTCGCCGGAGGAAGCGCCACGGGAGCTCGGAGCGCGGGGCCGCGATAGGGCTGGACACTGGTGCAAACGACGTGGCGGTCGGCCGCGGCGAGCAAGCCAAGCGGGAAGAACAGAACACCAAGCAGGAGCAGGGGGTAGTGCATGGGATTAAAATTCGTAGGATAATCCGATATTCGGCAGGAACGAGAATTGCGACTCGGCTTTGGCGGTCGAGACGATGGCTCCATTTTGCAGCGATACCGAGCGGGAATAACCGATCAGATTCTCGCGGTCGTAGGCGTTGAACAGATCGAGATACACATCGAGGGTTTGGTTGCCCCAACGAAAACGGCGGTTGATGCGAAAATCGAGCCGGTGATAGGCGGGCAGCGGGCGATCATAAAGTCCGGCATAGCCGGCTTTGATCACCTGGCGGCCATCGGCGAGTGCGACCAGTTCATAGACGGGGACATTCGTCATCCAACCGGTGTGGTACTGCCAGGTCGCGGCGAAGCGCCAGCGGTCGTTGGGCGTATAAACGCAGTTGAGGCCCAGCGTGTGGCGTTGATCGCGAGACCGGGGAATCCAGCGGCCATCGAGTTTCTCCTCCGTTTTCGCCAGCACATAGGTAAACGAGGTATCGAACCGGCGGGTGCGTCGGGTGAGATTAAACTCAGCCCCGCGGGCCCGAGCGGCGGTGGGATCAAAGCGGAGGCGGTCGGAGCCGACTTCCGGGAACGTCTGGTAGCCGTCGGAAACATTCTCGAAGCGCGGCGGCGGGTTGGCGCCGCGTCGTTCGTAGAGTTCGACGCGGAGTTGCAGCGGACCGATCGGACGCTCGAGGCTGAGGGTGTGTTGCTCGGTGCGCTCGGAGGGATGAAAGGTGAGATCGCCGTCGGCCACCGCGAGCTGGTGCAGATCCTGGTGCTGGCGGTAAATGCCCCACCCGGCGCGAAGGGTGTTCCGGCCGAAAGTAACGGCCGTATTCAGACGGGGGCTGAAGGCGGACGAGTGATTAATCGTGGCGCGGTCGTAGCGCAGGCCGGGCTCGACAACGGTGTTCGGAAAAAGCCGAAAACGGGGACTGAAGTAGAGCCCAAGCGTATCGCCGCCGGGCTTCAGGTGGTGGGTGACATTTTCATTTTCAATCGCGGGCAGACCATCCCGGAGGATCGCTCGCTGCCGGAAGCGATCGTAGCGATAGCGGTTGCTCGCTTGCTGAAGATCAAAGCCGGCGCGGAGAAAAAGGTCATCGCTGGCGGCATAGGTCCAGTCTTGGCGGACTTGGAAGCGGCGGAGCTCGCGCTGATCTCGGAGGTCCAGTCGGGTGACGGGCGAGAGCGGACCGTTGCCTTGGCGCAAGGTGTCGAGATCCGTGAAGGAGAACACGGTTTCGGTGTGAAGTTCCGGCGTCCAGTCGGAGAGGACGCGCGTCCAAATATATCCGCTTCGATAGGAACTTTTCAGGACCGGATTGTCCGCTTCGCGGTAGGTGAGATCGTCACTGGCGCGGAGAAAACTGAAGGAGAGACGGTGTTGATCGTTGAGACGGTAGGAAACCTGGGCGCGCAAGTCGTGATAGTTGGCGCTGAGATCCTCATAGCCGAGCATTTTGAAAGTGACCTGGGGAAACCCGACGCGGGCGGTGACCAGCCAGTCGCCCCGCGCTTGAGCGAAGGAGCCTTCATGGGCGGCGCGCATCCCGGTGATACTGGCGTTGAGGGAGGTGCGTTCGGAGCGAACGGGGTAGGCATCCGTGTCGAACTCCATGACCGCGGCCGATGTGTTGCCGTATTCGGAGGTGAATCCACCGGTGTGGAGCGTAAAACGGTCGATGCTCCGGGGATCGACGATCGAAAGAGCGCCGTCGAAATCCTTGAGGTGAAACGGTTCGAGGAGATCGAGGCCGTCGAGCCGCGTGAGCACTTGATCGTGCGGCGCGCCGCGCACCCAGAAGCGGGCCGAATAATCGTCGGCCGTGAGACCGGGAAAATGCGCGAGCGTCCGGTAGAGATCATCGCCGACTTGCGGGAGAGCCTGGATCGTATCCGCGCTGATGACCATGGGCGCAGTGGTCGCCTCCGTGGTGGCCTGATAACGGCCGGGTGTAACCACGAATTTGTCGAGGGAGATGACCTCAGGCCTACCGTCATCGGCCCACAGCAAATGCGGGAGACCAAGGCAGACGACGGAAAGCACGGACAGGTAGGAGCGATGAGAGTGAAAACGCATGCGCGCATTAGGCCGGGCGCCCCCCACCGGGCTCAAGCGGACGGGGCGCCAGCGGTCGCTTTGCGGCCTGAACGGTGATGGCCCGCTTCGCCGCGATGAATCCTCCTGCCCACGGAATCAATCCTCGACCGCCATCCGTGACGACGCGAACCACCAGCCCGGCGGGCACGACCAGGCCTCGAGCATCGCGCAGAAATACGAAGTAGACATCAGCGAGGATAAATAGCCGGAACTGAGAATTGAAAAATCACGAGAGCGACCGCGGCCAAATTTCACCGCGCATGCCGGCTACCGACCGTTGGGGCAAGCCGCCTTGCTGGATCTCTCTCTCGCCCGACCACCAAAGCCGTGCATGAACTCTCCTATCATATCCTCTCCTCATAATCGTACAAATCGGACGGCGCCGCGCGCATTCTCCAGCGTGAGCCCGCCTGCCTTCACTCCTCGGCGGCCTTCGTTGCGCCGCCTTTTCGCACGGTGGAGCTTCGCTCTCGGTTTGCTCGCCGTCCCTGCGGCCGTGCAGGCCCGGCTGGTTTTTGATTTTCATTACGCTCCGGATATCGACGCCCGGGCGTTGGCCGGTTTTGAACAGGCGGCCTTCCGCTGGAGTTCAGCCTTGGCTGATCCGATCACGGTTTCCCTCGATCTTTCGTTTGGCGCATACGCGGATGACGCTGGGGGAACAGTGCCCACCCTGCAGTTCGTCAGCTATCGCGACTTTCAACAAGCGCTGGTGGCAGATCGCACGTCAGCACTGGATCGTCAGGCCGCCGCAATCATTGCGAAAAACAACTCGATCGCTCTCGTCATCAACCGCACGAGCGACAGTCCGGAAGGCGTCGGCAGCAGCACGCCCTACCTCGACGCGAATAACAGCCTCAACAATCAAACGGTGGCGCTCACCCAAGCCAACGCCCGGGCGCTCGGACTGTACTCCGCGCAGGGCGGCGGGTCGGACGCATCGATCAGCATCAGTTCGGGCTACAACTGGGACTTTGATCCCAGCGATGGCATCAGCGCCGGGACCGCCGATTTTGTCGGCGCCGCGACGCACGAGATTGGACACGCCTTGGGCTTTGACAGTGGCACGCAGCTGCTGGAATTCACCGCCATGTTTGATCCGGGCGCCTTGGGCGAAGACGATCTCCCGTACGTCACAAGTCTCGATCAGTTCCGCTATTCTTCGCTAAGCCGCAGCTATGGCGCAGGCGTGATCGACTGGAGTGCCGACACTCGGGAAAATTTTTTTCGGTCGATGGCGGCAACTCGTCGCTCGCCCAGTTTTCGACCGGCGAGTTTTTTGGCGATGGTCAGGAAGCGAGTCATTGGAAGGATGGTCTTGGGTTGGGCGTCATGGATCCGACCATCCGTTCGGGTGAAATCGCCCGGCTCACCTCGCTCTACCTCGAGGCATGCGACGCGATTGGCTATGATCGCCGAGTGGCATCAGTGCCAGATTCCAGCGTGACGGGAATCACCGGTGTCACCTTGCTCATGTTGGGCCTTCTCGCCCGCCGCCGCGCGACGGCGTGAAGTTCTACGGCGTCGCCGGTGGCCGGACGCACGACGGGCGGGGTCAGGAGAGACGGCGGTGGAGATCGCGTTCGGGGAACGCGAGGTCCGGCGATCCGCGAAAGAGCACGGGCGTCTCTCCTTTCCCGCTCATCCCCGCCCTCCGGCTGGGGGAACCTTGACGCGATCCGGTCCAGGCGGTTCCTGCGACAGCAGAGGGACGCGCAATTCGGCACAAACCAGATCCGGCTCAACCTGGAGCAAAGAGAGCGCAGCCTTGGCCCCGAAGATCAACGCGAGTCGCGCGCGCGCGTTTTGGAGGCCGAGACCGGTTGAGGTGTTCGACCATGCAATGCGACCCGGATTGGTAACGGTGACACAAAGGGTTTGTGCTCTGATTTCGGCGCAGAGCACGATTTCGCCGCCGGCCTCGCGGGTGGCGATACCGTATTTGACCGCATTCTCCACCAACGTTTGCACGAGCAGCGTCGGCACGATACAGGCTCGGGCGGAAGGCGCGATCAGGCGGCGGACCCGCAGGCGCTGTTCAAACCGGAGTGCTTCAAGGGCGAGATAATTATCGATGTGCTCAAGCTCCTCCGCGAGCGGGACGGCGGCCCGTGCACTCGAGTTCAGGCTGGTTCGGAGTACCTCGGACAACAACGTGACCGCTTCGCGCGGGGTGCTCAATGCGTCCGGAATGAGCGCTCGCAGGGTGTTAAGACTATTGAAGAGAAAATGCGGATCGACCTGGGCCCGCAGCGAGCGCAGCTCCGCTTCCTTGACCGCAGCGTGGAGTTGCAAGCCATCGAGGCGGCTTTGCTGGAAACTGCGATAGTAGTTGATGCCAAAGTAGAGAATCAGCCAAGGGATGAGGGCGATCAGGTCAATAATGACGAAGTCGGAAAAATCCATCGGATCGTTGGTCGCGTAGATATCAAACGAAGGTCCGACCACCGAGGCGATGCTGTACACCAACAAAATGGTGGCGCTGGCGATCGCCAGCGCCACCGCCGTGAGCCAGAGCCCGAGGCTCAGGATCAAAACGAACAGGTTCGGTGACCGCCCCCGATAATAGATCAGCACCACCCGCCACAGATGGGTGAGGAACAAGCCGGTGCCGGCCCAGATCAAACCAAAAACGAATTCCGTGATTTTTTTATCCGACTTCGACACGGAGATGCTCCAGGCCAACAGGACCAGCAGGGCGCCCCAACCTGAGACTTGAGCCAGCCAATAGTACCGGGTGCCGCGCCAGCGCTGTGGCCATGCATGGCTCACGGGGTCGGCGGGAGGCAGTTGCAGCGGCGCGAAAAGAGGACGGGGGAGAGACAAGGGATTGTAGGGGCGACCAGGTTGCCGGGTTGAGTTATTTTTGTCAGAGAAAGCGACCGGCGAAAAACATCGGCCTCCTCTTGGCCAAACGAGCAATCAGAGCCCGAGGCGGTCGCGCAACGCCTGGGATTGCCGGCGGGACAACTCGACTTCCTCGCCACCGCGGAGGCGCACGCGAAGGGTGCCGCTAAACCACGGCTCGATCGTTTCGATCCAGTGGACATTGACGATTTGGCTGCGATTGGCGCGCAGGAAAAGTTCGGCCGGCAAACGCTCTTCCATGGCGGTGAGTGTGCGGAAAAGCATGGGCTTCTGCTGGTCGAAATGGAGCCGCGTGTATTTCCCCTCGGCTGCAATCAGACGCAGGGATTTCAAGGGCACGAGCCAGCAACGTTCGCCCTCTCTGACAAAGACGCGACCGTCGGAGCCAAAGACGGCCGAAGCCCCGCCGGGGGGGGACGCGGGAGGGCCCGGGTATTTTTCGTCGTCCGTGCGCAGGCGATCCAAGGCAGTTGCGAGGCGTTTCGGATGGATCGGTTTGAGCAGATAATCGAGCGCGTTAACTTCAAAGGCGCGGATCGCGAAGGTGTCGTGCGCCGTGGTGAAGATGACCCGCGGATGGGGCGGCGGGAGGGCTTCGAGGAGTTCGAAGCCGTTGCGGCCGGGCATGGAGATGTCGAGGAACAGGAGATCGGGCCCGGTGGCGGCAATGAGCTTGAGCGCCTCGGTGACGTTCGCGGCTTCGCCGACGATTTCGATTTCCGAATGCTTCGCCAGGAGGCGGCGCAATTCCGTGCGCGCCAGACGTTCATCATCGATGAGCAATGCTTTCATGGGAGGGCGGAGAGCACGGTGATCGGATAGCGGACGGTGACGCAAACGAGATCGGGTGAGGGTTCGGTCAAATCGAGTGTCGCCGCGGGGCCGTAGATGAGCGCGAGACGGGCGCGGGCATTCTTCAAGCCGAGACCGGGAGCGCCGCGGTCGACTGCGAGCGAACCAGGATTGGTGACCGTGATAACCAGGGCCGTGGCCTCGATCCGGATATCCAGGGTGATCACACCGCCGGCCTCCCGCGGGGTAATGCCGTATTTGATGGCATTCTCCACGAGGGTTTGGAGGAGCAGCGTGGGGACTGAACCGGCGAGCGCCGCCGGAGCGACGGTCTGCGTGATTTGGAGACGCGCCTCAAACCGGAGTTTCTCCAGGGCTAGAAAATTTTCCACATGCTCAAGTTCTTCCGAAAGCGGAATGGTATACCGGGTATCGGAGAGCAGGCTGGTGCGGAGAACATCGGAAAGCATGGTCACGGCCTCGCGGGCGGTCGCGAGTTCCTGCGGCGTGGCGAAATCAGCGGGGATGAGAGCGCGCAAGGTGTTGAGACTGTTGAAAAGAAAATGAGGGTCGACTTGGGCGCGCAGGAGCCGGAGCTCGGCGTCCTTGACCGCCGCTTCGAGCCGGAGCCGGTCAAACACGCCCTGCTGGTAACTGCGGTAATAATTGATGCCGAAATAAAGACTGAGCCAGGACCCGAACGTGAACAGAATGCTGAAAAGCGAGAGGTAGCTGAACCGTTCGCCGGGGTTGAGGTCTTTGGAATTGTAATAGGAGAGGAGCGCGGAGACGTGCGTGCCGACGAGTGCGGTCAGGATCAGACCGCCGAAAACACGCGGGAGCAAGGACCGCCAGGGGAGCGACTGGCTGCGCAGATGGATGAGATAAACGCGCAGCAAATGCGTGCTGAGAACCGCGAAAACAATAAAGAGGGTGATGGGCAGCGCCGCCTTGTAGCGCTCCTGACCGAACGCAATGGCCAACTGCAGCAGCCAGATCGCGCCCCAGCCGATCGATTGGGCGAGCCAGTAAGAGGGCGTGCCCAGCCAGCGACGGCGCCCGGGGTGACTTTCAGCCGTCACGATCACGTGATTGGAACTGGATCTGCTCGGCCGGCCAGTTCCGGAGAAGAGCAAGACAAGGACTGCTCCGCTCGGCGCAGTTCAGTCTGGCGGTCGGCGATCTTGACTGAGAGGTCGACACAGCGATCAACGAGCAAGCGAAAGCGCTTGAAGTTGGCAAGGAGGGGCTTGATGTGGGGCAGCTCGGCCGGCCGGGCATAGCGGGAGCGGCTGCGCATGTTGTGGGTGTAGCTGAGCTGCCAGTATGCCCCGGTTTTCGCGGCCGGGTCCCGGTATTGCTGACTGAGCGAGCCCGGGCGCATGGGGCCCAGCGCCGCGAGCCGGGCTTGGGCTGCGGCCAGTTGCTGCTGCCACCGACGGATCTGGGGGTCGTCCATGCTTGGGGATGCTTGCGCCCGGGGAGGCGGGAGTCCAGCCGGAGATCAGCGCTACTGTGGGCGCCGCGCCAGCCGCTACCGCCAGCTCGGAGATGCGCCCACGCGAACCTCTCATCATCGAGGCATTCTATTTTTTGCGCGGTTGATCAAGTCACGGCAAGCAACAGTGAGGCATGTGTCTTTTTACAAATTGCTTTTGTGGCCAAGGAGCTTCTGTGAACAACTTTTCTGCGTAATTTTCGATTTAGCTCTTGAAGTGGGCGGAAGCGACCTGCTTTTCTAAACGTTCCATTCGTCACTTACAGCCTCCTCAGCCAAACTGGTGGGGCACCTGAGACGCCATGATTTCGGGCGGTTTCCCCTCCCAAAATCGTGTTTCCATCCAAAGCGCGAAATAAGTGCTTGCCGGGCGCATCGTCTCCGGTAGGTTCCGCGCCTTTTCCACTTTTCCCAACCTTCTATCCAACCACATGCCAACCATCAACCAACTCGTGAGAAAAGGACGTCGCAAGGTCGTCGCGAAGTCCAAGGCTCCGGCGTTGCAGGGTAACCCCTTCCGTCGCGGCGTCTGCGTGCAGGTCATGACCCGCACGCCCAAGAAGCCGAACTCGGCCATCCGCAAGGTCGCCAAGGTCCGCCTCACGAATGGCACGGAGGTCATCTCCTACATCCCCGACGAGGGCCACAACCTCCAGGAGCACTCGATCGTGCTCGTGCGCGGTGGTCGTGTGAAGGATCTCCCGGGCGTGCGTTATCACATTGTTCGCGGCACCCTCGACGCCACCGGCGTCGAAAAGCGCCGCCGCTCCCGCTCCAAATACGGCGTCAAACGCCCGAAAGCCGCCAAGGCCTCGTAACCCCCCGTTCTTTTAAGCCGCCATGTCACGCCGCCGCAGAGCCACTCACCGTCCCACCGTTCCGGACGTCCGCTACAACAGCCCGTTGGTGACTCACCTCATCAACGTCATCATGAAGAGCGGCAAACGCACGCTCGCCGAGCGCATCGTTTACGGCGCCTTCGAGCGCGTGAGCGAGAAGCTTCAGAAGGGCGACCCGGTCGACCTCCTCATGGGCGCGATGGAAAACGCCCGCCCGAAACTCGAGGTCAAGAGCCGCCGCGTCGGTGGCGCCACCTATCAGGTGCCCGTCGAGATTTCCTTCGAACGCCAGGAGTCCCTGGCCCTTCGCTGGATCGTGAATGCCGCCACCGGCCGCAAGGGCACGCCGATGCGCGAGGCCATCGCCGCCGAGATCATCGACGCCTACAACAACACCGGCTCCGTCGTGAAGAAGAAGGAAGAAATGCACAAGATGGCCCAGGCCAACCGCGCCTTCGCCCATCTCCGCTGGTAAGGAATTTTTCAGCATGTCCGTCGCTGCTCCCATTAATATTACTGTCGTCACCGACAAGGCGAAGACCTCGCCCGTCAACTCGAAGGATCGTCCGTTCCCGCTCGAGTGGACCCGCAACATCGGCATCGCCGCGCACATTGACGCCGGCAAGACGACGACGACCGAACGAATCCTTTTCTACTCCGGCGCCGTCCACAAGATGGGCGAAGTCCACGAGGGCACCACGGTGACCGATTGGATGGAGCAGGAGCGCGAGCGCGGCATCACGATCACCGCCGCCGCCATCTCCTGCGCCTGGAACGCCTCCTGGGGGCCCTGGAAGGGCATCAAGCAGCGCATCAACATCATTGACACCCCGGGGCACGTGGACTTCACCGCCGAGGTGGAGCGCTCGCTCCGCGTGCTCGACGGCGCTGTCGCCGTGTTCTGCGCTGTCGCCGGCGTGCAGCCCCAGTCCGAGACCGTCTGGCGCCAGGCCAACAAATACCGCGTCCCGCGCGTGGCATTCATCAACAAGATGGACCGCACCGGCGCCGATTTCTTCCGCGCCGTCTCCGAGATGCGCGAGAAGCTCAACGCCAACGCCCATCCGATCTACCTGCCGATCGGCAAGGAGGAAAATTTCTCCGGCCTCATCGATCTAGTCCAGAACGTCGCCTATTCCTTCGAGGAAGATCCGAGCGACCTGCTGGGCATGAATCCCAAGACGATGCCGATCCCGGCCGACATGCAGGCGCAGGCCAAGGAATACCGTGACAAGCTGATCGAGGCGGTTTGTGACTTCGACGACGTCATCGCCGAGAAATACCTCAACGGTCAGGAGATCTCCGTCCCCGAACTGCTGCTCGGCGTGCGCAAGGCTACCATTTCCCTCCAGTTCACCGGCGTCATCCCGGGCTCCGCCTTCAAGAAGAAGGGCGTGCAGCGCCTCCTCGATTGCGTCGTGAATTACCTCCCGAGCCCGATCGACGTTCCGCCGATGCAGGGTCAGGACAGCGACGGCAAGCCGGTCGAGGCGGTCGTCAGCGACAAGGGCAAGCTCGCCGGCCTGGCGTTCAAGCTCTGGACCGACCCGTTCGTCGGCAAACTCGTGTTTTTCCGCGTCTACACCGGCACGCTCCCGCGCGGCATGGCGGTCTACAATCCCCGCACCCGCCGTACCGAGCGCGTCTCGCGTCTCGTGCTCATGCGCGCCATCGAGCGAGAGGATATCGACCTGGCCTACTCGGGTGACATCTGCGCCGTAGTCGGCGTCAAGGACGTCATCACGGGCGACACGCTCTGCGACGAGGATTTCGACATCCGCCTCGAGCCGCCGTCCTTCCCGGAGCCCGTCATCGCGATGTCCATCGAGCCCAACTCGAAGGCCGACCAGGAAAAGATGGGCGTCGCCCTCCAGCGCCTCGTGGCCGAGGACCCGACTCTCCGCGTCAAGACCGACCAGGACACCGGCCAGATCATTCTCGCCGGCATGGGAGAGCTTCACCTCGACATCATCCGCGACCGCATGAAGCGCGAGTTCAAGGTCGAAGCCACCTCCGGCAACCCCCAGATCGCCTACCGCGAGACCGTGCTCACGCCCGCCGACGGCGAGGGCAAGTTTATCCGCCAGTCCGGCGGCAAGGGCCAATACGGCCATGTCGTCATCAAGCTCGAGCCGAACGTCAAGGGCAAGGGCGTCGAGGTCATCAACGAGACCGTTGGCGGCTCGATCCCGAAGGAATTCATCAAGCCTTCCACCGACGGCCTGCTCGAAGGCGCCAACAACGGCGTCGTCGCCGGCTTCCCGGTGGTGGACGTCATCATGCGCATCGTGGACGGTTCGTTCCATGAGGTCGACTCGTCCGAAATGGCGTTCAAGATGGCCGGCATTTTCGCGTTCAAGGACGCGATGAAGAAGGCCAGCCCGATTCTGCTCGAGCCCATCATGGGCGTCGAGGTCACCACGCCCGAGGAATATCAGGGCCCCGTGTCGGGTGACATCAGCCGCCGCCGCGGCCAGATCCAGAGCACGGAGAGCAAGGCCGGCGCGTGCATCATCACCGCCCATGTCCCGCTCGAACTGCTCTTCGGTTACGTCACCGACATCCGCTCCCTCTCGAAGGGCCGTGCCAGCGCGTCCATCACGCCCTCCCATTTTGCCCAGGTCCCGAACTCGCAGCTCGCCAAAATTGTCGAGACCAATGCCAAGGGTCCTGCCCGCACCTAACTTCTTTCAACCCTCGTTCTTTATACCGCCATGAAAGGCCAACGCATTCGCATCAAACTCCAGGGCTACGACTATCGCGTCATCGACCAGTCCGCCGTGGAAATCGTGGAAACCGCCAAGCGCTCCGGCGCCCGCGTCTCGGGTCCCATCCCGCTGCCCACGCACATCGTGAAGCTTTCGGTCAACCGCTCCCCGCACGTCGACAAGAAGTCCATGGAGCAGTTCGAATCGCGCACGCACAAGCGCCTCATCGACATCCTGGAGCCCACCGCCCAGACCGTCGACGAGCTCAAGAAACTCAATCTCCCGTCCGGCGTCGACATCACCATCAACGTCTAAAATTTTCAACCCACCACCATCTTAGCAGCCAGCCGGCTCACCCCGGCCCTTGCTAAAGTAGGTCTAAACAAACGGCGCTCCCGCCACCTACCACTTAGCCCATGATCGCTACACTATTAGGAAAAAAAATCGGCATGACCCAGGTCTACGACGCGCAAAACGTCCTGGTCCCGGTCCCCGTTGTGGAAGCCGGCCCGTGCCCGGTCGTCCAGATCAAAACCATTGAGTCCGACGGCTACAACGCCGTGCAACTCGGCTTCGGCGCCAAGAAGTCCGTCCGCGCCTCCAAGGCCGAGACGAACCACGCCAGGAAGGCCGGCCTCGAGTCCACCCCCCGCCTGCTCAACGAAGTCCGCCTCGCCGAGGCTCCCTCCGTCAAGCTCGGCGATGTCATCACCGTCGCGATCTTCAGCGAAGGCCAGATCATCGACGTGCTCGGCGTCTCGAAGGGCAAGGGCTTCCAGGGCGTCGTGAAGCGCTTCCGCGTCAACGGCGGTCCCGCCGCCCACGGCTCCATGTTCCACCGCCGCATCGGTTCGATCGGCATGCGCCAGACTCCCGGCCGTGTGTGGAAGAACCAGAGCATGCCCGGCCACATGGGCAGCGAGGTCCGCACCGTGCAGAATCTGCGCGTCGTGAAGATCATCGCCGACAAGAACCTCATCCTCGTCAAGGGCGCCATCCCCGGCGCCAACGGCGACGATGTCATCATCCGCTCGGGCAAGAAAGCCAGGCCGGCCAAAGCTTAAGCACCGGAGAACGCCATCACATGAAGCTCACCATTTTCACCTCCGACGCGACGAAGAGTTCCGAACAGGAATTCAACCTGCCGGTTTTTGAGGGCACCCGCGGCCTCCAGGCCGTCAAGGAAGTCGTCGTGGCCCACAACGCCAACGCCCGCCTCGGCACGCACTCCACCAAGACCCGCGGCGAAGTCCGCGGCGGCGGCAAGAAGCCCTGGGCCCAGAAGGGCACCGGTCGCGCCCGCGCCGGCTCCATCCGCTCCCCCCTGTGGGGCGGCGGCGGTGTCGTCTTCGGCCCGAAGCCCCGCGATTATTCCAAGAAGATCAACGGCAAGGTGAAGGCGCTCGCCTTCAGCCGCGCCCTGTTCGACCGCGCCGTCGCCGGCGACATCAGCGTCATCGAGGCTTTCTCGCCGACGCAGACGAAGACCAAGGTCATCAACCAGGTCATCGGTCGCATCGCCCCGAAGGGCAAGATCCTCATTGTCGACGAGCCCTTCAGCAGCGAGGCCAGCCGCGCCGCCCGCAATCTCGCCCGCGTCACGCTGCAGGTCGCTTCGAAGCTCAACACGCTCGATCTCTGCACCTTCACCAAGATCGTCATGTCCACCAAGGCCCTTGAGAAAGTCATCGCCCGCGCCAACGGAGGTCAGTCATGATTAACGCCGACCAAGTCCTCAAAACCATCCGCCTGACGGAGAAGTCGAACAAGCTCTCCTCGAACTACGGCCAATACACCTTCGAGGTGTTCCCGTCCGCCACCAAATACACGGTGCGCGATGCCGTCGAGCAGACCTTCAAGGTCACCGTCACCCGCGTGAACATCCAGAATCGCAAGGGCAAGCCGAAGAAGTCCCGCCGCGGCCAGCCCATTCAGGCGTCCGACACCAAGCGCGCCATCGTCACCCTCAAGACCGGTGACAAGATCGAGCTCACCTGAGACCGGGAAACAAACCACCATGGCCCTTAAAACCTTTCGTCCTCTCACCGCCGCCCTCCGGTTCACCACCCTGAACCGCCCGGAAGGCCTGTCCACCAAGCGCCCCGAACGCTCGCTCGTCGAGTCGAAGAGCAAGACCGGCGGCCGCAACACCTACGGCCGTATCACCTCGCGCCGGCGTGGCGGCGGTCACAAGAAGCTTTACCGTATCATCGACTTCAAGCGCAGCAAGCTCGACCTGCCCGCCAAGGTGCAGTCGATCGAATACGATCCCAACCGCAGCGCGCTGCTCGCCCTGCTCGCCTACGCCGACGGCACGAAGACCTATGTCCTCGCCGCCAACGGCCTGAAGGTGGGCGACACCATCTATAACGCGCTGAAGACCGACACGAACGACTTTCGCCCCGGCAATTCGTTCCTCCTCTCGGCCATCCCGGCTGCCACCAAGGTGCACGCCATCGAGCTGCTGCCCGGCAAGGGTGCCCAGCTCGCCCGTTCCGCCGGCACCTCGGCTGAACTCGTCGCGATCGAGAACGGCTACGCCCAGCTCCGCCTCGCCTCCGGCGAAACCCGCCTGGTGAACGCCCAGTGCCGGGCCACCGTCGGCGAGGTCTCCAACGCCGACCACAGCAAGCGCAAGCTCGGCAAGGCCGGCCGCAACCGCTGGCTCGGCCGCCGCCCGCGCGTCCGCGGCGTCGCCATGAACCCGGTCGACCACCCGAACGGTGGCGGTCAGGGCAAATCCAAGGGTGGTGGCGGTCGCCAACATCTCGTCTCGCCGTGGGGCCAGCTTGCCAAGGGCTTCCCGACGCGCCGCCGCACCAAGCTCTCCAGCTCCTTCATCCTCGTTCGCGCCAACGGCCGTCCGCCGCGCGGCAAGAAATAATCCCAACGACTCCGCACCATGGCCCGTTCCATCAAAAAAGGTTTCTTTGTCGACTACCACCTCCTGGAGAAAATCCAGGCGGCGGCCAAGGTCGCCGGCACCCGCAAGCCCATCCAGACTTGGAGCCGCCGCTCGACCGTCACGCCCGATTTCGTCGGCCACACCATCAGCGTCCACAATGGCAAGAGCCACGTCGCCGTCTACATCACGGAGAACATGGTCGGCCACAAGCTCGGCGAGTTCGCCCCCACGCGCATCTTCAAGTCGCACGGCGGCATGACCCGTAAGGAAATTTAAGCCCACGGCCCAATCGGAATACCATCATGGAAATTCAAGCTCTCACCCGCAACGCGCACATGTCGCCCAAGAAGGTCCGCGAAGTCGCGCGCCTCATCCAGGGCCGCCGCGTCAACGAGGCCATCGACTTCCTCACGCTCATCCCGCGCAAGTCGTCCCGCCTCCTCGTCAAGACGCTCAAAAGCGCCGTGGCCAACGCCGAGAACAACAACAGCCTCTCCGCCGACCAGCTCGTCGTCCACCGCGCCCTCATCGAGAACGGCCCGGTGCTGAAGCGCTTCAAGGCCGGCGCCCGCGGCTCTGCCAAACCCCGCGTCAAGCGCATGTCGCACCTGCGCATCATCCTCTCCGACGGCAAATCCAACTAATTTTTCACCATGGGACAAAAGACCAACCCCACAGGCTTCCGCCTCGCCGTCCGCCGCAACTGGCAGTCACGCTGGTTCGCGCGCAAGAAGGATTTCGCCAAGCTCCTCCACGAGGACCAGATCATCCGCTCCACCCTGATGGAGAAGCTCAAGCAGGCCTCCGTGCCGCGCATCTTCATCGAGCGCGCCGGCAACCGCGTCCGCGTCAAGATCTTCACCGCCCGCCCCGGCATCGTCATCGGCAAGAAGGGCCAGGAGGTCGAGAACATGAAGGTCGCCCTCGGCAAGCTCACCGGCAAGGAAGTCCTCCTCGACATCCAGGAAGTGAAGAAGCCCGAGATCGAGGCCCAGCTGGTGGCCGAGAACGTCGCGCTCCAGCTCGAGCGCCGCATCGCCTTCCGCCGCGCCATCAAGAAATCCATCCAGATCGCAATGTCGCTCGGCATCGACGGCATCAAGATCCAGTGCTCCGGCCGCCTCGGCGGCGCGGACATCGCCCGCCGCGAATGGCAGCGCCAGGGTCGCATCCCGCTCCACACGCTGCGCGAGAACATCGATTACGGCTTCGCCGAGGCCCAGACCGTCTGGGGCAAGATCGGCGTCAAATGCTGGATCTGCAAAAAAGACGAATCCAACTGATCCAATCAATTTATGATCTACGATTGATGATTTATGATTGGCTTTCGGGCCGCATGAATCGTCCGCCCGCCAAATCATAAATCAGAAATCATAAATCTAAAATTTTCCCACCATGGCTCTCGCTCCCTCCCGCACCAAATACCGCAAGTCGATGAAAGGCTCCCGCGCTGGCAATGCCAAGCGCGGCAACACGCTCGCCTTCGGCGAATTTGGCCTGCAGTCCCTGTCCCGCGGACCCATGACCGGCCAGCAGATCGAAGCCGCCCGCGTCACCATCGCCCGCCACCTGAAGCGCAAGGGCAAGCTCTGGATCCGCATCTTCCCGCACAAGCCCGTCACCAAGAAGCCCGCCGAGGTCCGCATGGGCCAGGGCAAGGGCCCGGTCGAATTCTACGTCGCCGTCATCAAGCCCGGCGCCGTCCTCTTCGAGCTCGCCGGCGTGCCCGCCACCATCGCCAAGGAGGCCTTCCGCCTCGCCGACGCCAAACTGCCCTTCCGCTGCCGCTTCCTCGCCCGCGAAGGCGCCGCCACCTGATTTAACCGGAGAACGACTGTCATGACTTCCAAAGAAATCCGCGAACTCGCGCCCACCGAGATCACCACCAAGCTCCGCGAAACCCGCGACCAGCTCCTCCAGCTCCGCCTCCGCAAGAACACCGGCCAGGTCGAGAAGCCGCACCTCCTGCGCGAATACCGCAAGGATATCGCCCGCCTCGAGACCATCCTCAAGCAGAAGCAAGCCACCCAGGCCGCCTGAGTCCCCGGCGCCACCCGCTCATCCACATGTCTAACCCCGCCCGCACCAACCGCCGCAAGACCCTCATCGGGTTCGTCAGCTCCCGCATGGGTGACAAGTCCGTCAAGGTCACCGTCCCCTACAAGACGCCGCATCCGCTTTACCACAAGGTCATCAAC
>OBEQ012538801.1_pt1 | contig 39301 bp, 15 predicted proteins | sample 1670901 | NCBI WGS metagenome assembly OBEQ01 (sample SAMEA104232315, study PRJEB22302) | groundwater metagenome | biome: forest; feature: aquifer; material: groundwater | place: USA | collected 2011-08-07 | depth 5.4 m | reverse complement strand
AGCGTGCTGTCATTTATCAAGTACAAGTTGCCACCAGTCCTAATTTCAGTGCGGCTACAATTGTTCATGAGGGTTTTCCGCAGGGAACTCAAGAAGCCGTGACTGTTGCGCAATCCGGAAATTATTACGTCAGAGTCCGCGCTTCAGCCAATACATCGGTTGAAACAGGACCTGTCAGCCAATGGTCTGAAGTCGTCGTGGCGAAAGTGGATTTAGTTCAGAGACCCACGGAGCCTGTTCCGCCAACGAAACCGACGCAACCGCCGACGAGACCAGAACCTCCGACAAATCCAATACCGGTTCCACCCACACAGCCAGAACCTCCGGTGCCGACGAAACCGATAACGATTATTGTGACGTCGAATGAATCGATTCAAGCCGCCATTGACCGTGCGAGATCCGGAGACGCCATTCGGATTCATCCGAGAGCTCAAGGCGCCCAGCTTGAATTGCTCGATCTTAAGGGAAAAATCAATTTAACTTTAGAAGGCATTACGGATAATGGCATAAGACCTGTTATTTCGTTTCAAAGACCCGGCATTCCGCATCAGGCGACATCGTTACCGGCGGGAACTGTGCTGCGAAATTTAGATATCAACAGTCTCATTCAGATCGGCGATTTCAACCTTCAACAAGGGGCAGACAATATTGTCATTGAAAATGTAAAGTCGCAGCCGGGAATTTACGGTCTTGGGAATAACATTAAAATTACGGGCAGCCAAATCGGCTTTATGGATTTGGACGGGAACAACAATAACATCTCCGATAATCGACTTGGAATTACGCATATTGGCGGAAGCAACAATGTCCTGAGTAAAAATATTATTCATCGGACAGGGCCCCAACCTATTTATGACCGCAGTGATTCCAGTAAAATTATTGGATATGCCAATGCGCCTGTTCTGACAATTGCCGGCCCTAGAACTTCACCCTCTGCTTCATTTGATAATTTGATCATTCACAATACCGTCGTCGGTTACGGCAACGGATCTGAATTCAATATACTCAATCTAGAAAGTCAACCTGCAATCGGAATTTGGTTTCTTTCACAGGGCCGTCTCGATAGCGGCAATCGAGTCATTGATACCATTGTTTCCAATACCGGCAAGGACATTGACGTTCCCAATAACACGAAGATTACGGTCAGTTACAGTCTTCTCCAATTTCCGGTTAGCTCTTCCAAAATTGTACAAGGTCCGGGCGTTATTATTGGAAATCCCTTATTTGTTAATTTGGCAGCGGAAGATTTCCGGTTCCAAACAGGTTCACCGGCAATTGGAACGGCCAGCGACAGAACCAATATGGGCGCTGTTCAAGAAGTCATTAAAGCGACTCCAACAGCTCCGACACCCATTCAACCTCCGACTAAACCGATAGAACCGACGCAGCCAACTCAACCGCCAACGACAAAACCGACAGAACCAACGCAGCCGCCAACAACAGGACCAACAAAACCGACGCAACCAACTCAACCGCCGGTTGTTCCAATAAAACCAGTTCCAGTAAACCCGACGCCGACGAAACCTGTTTTGCAAACAGCGCCCGTCACTGCTGCGGTACGTGCCGTTGCAAACGAGATAGCTGTTACAGTTGCCGGAACGTTTGAGGCCATTCAAGCTGCGGATTTGGCAGGGCCGATCAGCGCTTCGGGAATTGTCACCAATGAATCAGTTGCCGCTCCGGTGGTTTCAACGGCCGTGCCAGTAACAAAATCAGCAGAAGAAGCCATTTTCTTTGCTATTCCAAGACTCTCCGGTGAATTTGCACGCGTCACGACGGCGAATCATCAAGCAGGAATTATTTTTACCTCTCACGGCTTAGGAACGCGTCAAGGAATCAGCATCACTTACACAGCTGCTGTTTTTAATCTAACGGATGATCAGCGTGATGACGTGGAACTGGAAGGTGTTGGACTTTATTCCACTTTGAATGGTGTCGGCAATCACATTCATGACAGCCTTAATTTTACGTTTACAACAAACACTCACACACTCACCGGCGAAGCAGGTTCGCCTCTTCTGATTGCAGGAAGCAAACCGTTAGCACCATCTTCTATCTTAACTTATCAAGTCATTCACGAAAATGATCATAACATTATCGTCATAACGAACCATGATGCGAATTACGTTTATAGAATTGACGTGGGCACAAATACTGTTGAAAACGTGAATCTGAGTTATGCAGGTTTTGCGGTCGTAGAATTAACAAATGGCCAAAGCGACCGGACGGACGTTATCTTCCAATCCTTTTTTTCAAATCCTGCAGTGGGACTTCCGCCTCCGACTGTTTTCTCTTTTGCGGGTCCTTTAGGACAAACGGTCGAGGGAATCGGTGCCTTTCAATCCGAAGGAATTTTTAACGTTGTTATTGACCAAAATTCAGCTGATACCTTGACTGCAGTTTTCTCAAGCGCGCTTGTTTCACCGAATCAACTTTTGACCCAAAGTCATCAAATCGATGAAGCACAACAGAAACGCATGCGCGCTTTAGACAATCTCGATATAAATAAAGACCATCAACTCACGGCTGCTGAAGTCATCCCGGTCCTGAAACAAATTCTAGAAAATTTAGGCAAGCCTGTTACTGTGGCAACGAAGCCATTTGATTTAGACAACAATGGTGTTATTACGCCTACCGATTTCGGCGTTCATTTGAATGTCGTGAATGAATTCTTAAGTCCTGCAGAACAAAAACGCTTTGCGGCATTTCGCAATCTTGACACGAACGGTGATCTGATTTTGACCGCCGCTGAAGTGATCAAAGGCCTTAATCAAATTGCCGAAGGCTTAGGCAAGCCGGTTACTCCGGATAATGCCAAATTTGACTTAGACAACAACGGTGTTTTGAATCCGACTGATTTCGGCATTCATCAAAATATTGCCAATGAGGTTTTAAGTCCGGCTGAACAAAAACGGATGCAGGCATACGGAAATCTGAATGTTAACGGCGACCATGTCTTGACCGCGGTAGAAGTCATCAACGGCCTGACGCAAATTTTACAAGGTCTCGGCAAACCCGTAACTCCTCAAAATGCAAAATTTGATTTAGACAACAATGGCGTTCTTACACCGACCGATTTCGTTGTTCATCTCAATATTGCCAATGAAGTCTTAAGCCCAGCTGAACAAAAGCGCCTGCGCGCGTTTGAAAATCTGGATACCAATAGGGACCGTAAATTAACTGCCGTTGAAGTCATTCCAGTTCTCAGTAAAATTATAGAAAATATCGGTAAACCAGTGACTCAGGAGACAAAGAAATTTGATTTGGACAATAACGGTGTTATCACGCCCACTGACTTTGGGATTCACTTGAATCTCGCCAATGAACTTTTAAGTGCGGCCGAGCAAAAACGGATGCGCGCGTTTGAAAATCTGGACACCAACAAAGACCGCGTATTAACGGCCGCTGAAGTCGCTCCGGTTTTAAAACAAATTATTGCTAATATTGGCAAACCGGTTACTGAAGCCACCAAAAAATTTGCTTTAGAAAATGGCAGAGTCATCACGCCTGTTGATTTTGGAATTCATCAGAATGTGGCGTATGCGCTTCTCAGCCCGGCTGAGCAGAAACTTTTACAATCCTCAACCAATCAACCGGTGTCAACATCTACGCAGCCGGTGCCAACATCTGTGCAACCGGTGCGTACTGCGAACATCGTGCAAGTCAGCAATAAAACGACTGAAACAACCTCAAAAATCAATCAAGCTGAAAAAACTGCGGAAGTCATTTCTCCAAAAGGAACGCAGCGTTTCGAGAATGTTCAAATCTTGCCGTCAGGCCAAAAACCGGCAGAAAATTTGAAGCCGATTGTTCAATACAAATCTCAAACAGGACAAGTCGTCACTGCGTGGGGACAACTTAAGCAGGCCAACATTGTGCAGGTCAATAACAAGGCGGCCGGCACAGCTACAAGAATTGATCAAGCGCGGGCCATTGCTCAAGTTGCGTCCCCAAGCGGCGTTCAACGTTACAATCAAGTCCGAATCCTTCCTGTGAAGGAAAATCCAAATGATCAATCGCTGGTCAGAATCACGAGCTATAAATCCCAAAACGGTCAAGACGTTGCAGTGTGGGGGAAAGTAACTCAACCCCAGCGGCAGAGCGAGCGGACGCGTAAGCCGATCGGTTCGAATCGTCCACAACCCACATTCGAGGCATTAAGAACAGTTAGAGAGATTCAAAAAATACGAGAAAGTTTAGAAGCGGATGTAAAAAAAGCGAATGCACGTTCCGAACTGCGTCATTATCTGAATGATTTTGAAGGCGTCACCGTTCAAGCTGTTGCCAAAACAGCTCAAATCTCAGCCAATACGATTCGCCGCGACTATCCGAGAAGCATTTTTGAAGCACTGCTTGAGCTTGTCGTTCCTGAAATTGCAAAAGTTGCCAGCGTCGATATGAATCAAGAAGAACTCCGCGCCCGCATTACCGAAAAGGCAGATTTCCTTTCCCATATGGTGGGCGATAAACGGCTTCCAGTGGCAGCGAATGCGGTATTTGTCGGAACCACTGAGGCTAAAAATGGAGATTTGAATAAACGCGTTGCCTTGATTTTAGCTGCGATACCCATCATTGCCGCGTTGGCTGAAAAAGATGCCAAAAGTTTACGCGGATCCTTTATCTTCGGTGGTCAAAACGCGGCGAAACTAAAGTCCGCCATTTACCGGAAAAATAACGGTCTCACTTCGGCGGAGAAAAATATGGCCAGCAAAATTATTCAATTTCCGTCGTCTGAACATCTATCAAAACTCGCTGATATGATTCAAACCCGGGTGAATACAGAGAAAAAGAGCCTCAATCCTCGTTCGGTTGTTTCTTTGGCGACTCAGGTTGAAACCGGCGAGATTTCCAATGACATCTTTAGACAAATTCTAAATGCGATCGATAATGTGGATGAACTCAAAGGTATGAATCTAACCCCGGATGAATTGTCCGATGCCGCTGAAGCCTATGTGTTTCGCGCGCTTCATTTAATGAATTTGGCCAAGCTGCTCCGTCTCAAAGGCGATAAATTAAAAGACCAGCCCGATCTCATTCAAAAATACATTCTGCAATATTTTGATGAAAATATGCCGGAAGCAAAAATTCAAGTGAAGAACGGCTCCATCGTTTTATCCTTGGCCGAAGTGTCTAAATACCTGACCACGCTCAAACACGCAGAGGCCCAAATGAGGAGTGCTGCATAATCCAAATCCGGATTGTCTCAGTGCATACGGACCAAAGCTAGTTTTCATTGTGAATCAATGAGAACGAACGTGGGTTTTGGAAAGTCCAAATGCGCAAAGCTAAGTCCGCTTTCATTAAGACAATTAGTTGGATTATCGTTTTCGTCTTCACGCTTGATTCTTGCCTCCAGTCGTTTCCCAAATCTGCTTTTGCCGGTACTGCGAAGACTCCCTCAAGCTCCCTGAACGTACCAGCAGATCTCGGTACCATTAAATCGTTTCATGCCGGGTCCTCGGCCAAAACCGTCATTTACATCGAAGACGCCCACAATTCCTTAGAAGCCCAGGAACATATTTCGAAGATGATTCATTACCTGGTCAAACATCAGAACATTCGGCTGGTGTTTGAAGAAGGCTATGAAGGCCAAGTCCCCACAGATTCATATTTTTCAGCCTTACACCCAAAAGAAAAAGAACGCTTGTCTCATTTTTTTCTGGATTGCCTTCGTTTAAGCGCTGCTGAATATGCGCATATTAACCGGACCAAAGACTTTGAACTGATCGGCGCAGAAAACAAAGATCTTTATCTAGAGAGCCTAAAGCAGTATCAAAAATCAGCTCCTTACGGCCCTATCATTTTGAAAGAAATCGAAAAAATTGAGAAATATTTGAATTCTTTGGAAGGAACTATTTTTTCGAAGCCGTTTAAACAGTGGTGGACTTGGAAGAAACAATATCTGGCGAATCACTTATCTCTGCCGGAATATGCGCTCAGAACAATGGGCATGGTTTCAGCCCAAAGTGCGTCCCCGTTGGATGCAAATGAATTTCCCATCTTATCCGCCCTTTACGCCGAAAGCCGCACGGGCGACGGGAAAGCCTTGGATGAAGTGAAATTTCTGGTCGAGGAAAACGGGTGGGAATCATTTTTTACCGAGTTGGAACGTTTGGAAGATCAATTAATCCGTCAATTGAACCTCTCAGATCCGGCGCGAAAGCTTTATGACTATCAAATGGGACTTCAAATCATTAAGAAACTCGCCCGGTTGGAAATTACGGAGCAGGAATACCGCCATTACCGAAAGACCATTGCCGCTGTTAACGCCCGTGAGCTCATGGAATTTATTCAGCAGTACGCGCGAAGTAATTTCGCGATATCCAGTTTATGGGAAAAACAAATTCAAGAGATCGTACGGTTTTATGAACTTGTGGATTCGCGCGAAGAAGCGCTGAAGAGCGCTTTGACAGGCCGGCCGTGGGAAACTTCTATTTTGGTATTTGGCGGATTTCACAAGTCCGGAATTGTCCAAGTTCTGAACGAACTCGGATTTTCTTATTATGTGGTCAGCCCCAAGATGACGCAGATGGACATTGTTCATGAAGAGCGATACCGCAAATTAATGCTTGGCATGGTTTATTCTTTCGAGCAGCCGTTCTGGAAATCAGTTTCAATTCTGGCCAATGCGGCCAGGATTTTAAGTTTATTCTATATGCCGCGCGAGAATTTCCGTATGCTTTTGGAAAAAGTTGAGCATTCCAAATCGTATGAATTTTCTGACGGTGCGGCTGAATTCAATGAGTATGGTTTTCCGTTAACTGCCAAATCGGAGACCAGAACTGAAAAACCGTCTCAGCTGTTCGGCCCGGATGATCTCTTGCACGTTACGGCCGTCAAATTTAAGAAACTTTTGGAAGCTTCACAGAAGGACGCGGCAGCCCAAAGCGTGGTCCTAAACGCCTATCTGGACTATTTGTCCGAACACAATATTCAAGACGGAGACAACTTTAAATTATTTTTGGAATATTTTTTGGCCGCTTTAGATGAACATGTAGAACCCGCCTATTTGCAATTTGAAGTTTTTTCAAACGGTATCGAAAAACTATCCCGGCTGCCAGAAATCAAGAAACGGATCCAAAACTTACTCTCAGACTCAAAACTGAATATTAATCCCGCCGCGAAGCAAACCATCAAAGAAACCTTCCGGGCTTTAAAATGGGGAGCGCATCCCGAAGAATCCTTTTTCTTTGCCGAAGTTGAAACGCATTCCGTTAAATTGACGGGCTTGTTTGGCCGGCCATTGTCATTTAGAAAAATCATCCAAAGAATGCAGAAAAAATTCGATGCTTCTTTCGATGAAATTATCTGGTATGCGAAACGGTTATTTCCGGAGCGGGAAATTCCGCAGTTTTCGACACAGGATTGGCAGCGGCTGTACCGGGCTATGGCTTATGAGAACCGGAACTTCAAAGAAACCCGGCTTGGCGGTTTCCGGAGTGTTCAAGGACGCAAGCGATGGTCCCAGACTTCTAAACGCCTTCCTCTTTGGCACGCCGACGGAAAACAAATTATCCAAAAAATCGAGCACGTCTTTGGATTAGATGAATGGAATTTAAATGATCTCACTCAGGAGATGTTTTCCGGAGAACGGACCTGGAAGGATTTGAGCGACGGCGAAAAACTCATGGTTTACGGCCGCTTAAGCAATGCGAACAAAAAACGCTTTGGCCGCTTAGACCACCAACGTTACGAGAAAGGGAAGGCAATACGGAATTCTAACGGTCATGGCGCTGGCCTTTCGTTCGCGCTTTTTAATGCCGTACTGGGTTTTGTTTTTTCCATTTTTATCAGATTGCCGCTTCATTTGTTTGAAATGTTTCTGATTCGGTATTACCGCCAAGAAATGATTTATGAACATATTCAAAAAGACCGGGATTTTTTGGGTAAAGCGAAATCCGAAGAAATTATCAAACAAGCATTAAGTGATATCCGAAAAGGCAAAAAAAGAATTTCCGATCGCTGGTATTTGAGTCCATTCGGCACTTTAAGCCGGGCCTTAGATCATTTTTGGATGGGCAGTTTTATTAAAGCAACGATTCAATTTGGAATCAAACGTTCGTATATGGCCGTCATTTCGGCAATTGTTGTCGGGTTGCTGGCAACTTTGGGAGTCTCAGCGTTGGCATATGGTTCCGTTGTTTCGTTCGGAAGTTTAGCGCCTTTGACTTCGGGTGTCCTCGGATTGGGAAGTGTTGTTTCTTTTGCGCAAGGTTTACCGATCCTGGGTTACTTGCAAATCCCTTTGACCGTGCCCAGTATCGCCCAGGCATTCGTTACTGTATTTTTTCTTCAGGTGCCCATGCATTTGGTTTTGAAATTCAAAAGCCGCAGGACTGTTCGGCCCAATGAGATGATTTTAATCACGCTGTTCAAAACCTTCATCCTAGATTTAATTTTTTCCCCCAGGTTTTGGAAGAGCATTTTGGTCTCAACGGTCACAATGCTGCTCGTGGGACCTGAAATCAGCGCCATTGTTCAATATGCCGCAGCCATGGATTGGGTCGTCTTCGGAGAAATGGAAGAAAAAACAGTTAACGAATTGAGTCATGAAAAAATGGAAAGCGTTTGGGCGCACCAGCCGCTGCCGAGCTGGTTAAAGCCGGTGGAAGGTGTGTTGACTGGCCGAATGCACGTCAGCGGGATTGACCATACTTTAGAGGGCCCGGTCTTCATGCGCGGCGCGGCGTTGGTTGAGCATGATGCGATGAGCCTCGGCAATCACATTGTGGATGGAATCCAAAATCAGCTCGGGTTTAATTTGAGCGACTGGGTGTTTCATCGATTGGGCGGCGATCCATCCGTCAGCGCCAATGAGGTCTTGCAAGCGGCGAATATGTTGATTCAAAGACGCGAAGCCATACGTCATCCGGAAAAGGGAGCGGAACTTTCGGAATTAGAGAAAAAGGCAAAAATGATGGAATCCCGTCTCGACCAGATATCAGCCATTCGTAAGAACATCGGATATGAATTGCTGCATAAACCGACGGGTGAGGCCGTTGAGATTTTGGTTCACATGACGGCAGACGATGTCAGTTTTTTGGCTCGTGAGTACGCCAAAGAAGAATTCAGTAATTCTAAGAATGAGATTGTGAAACTCGGGGAAGCTCTTAAATTCAAATCGTTCGATAAATTTGTGTCTTTTACACTCGGCTATCATTTAGGCCTCATTTCATTTTCGGATACGGATGCCAATCGCGAATCTTTTATTCACGCCTTCAGCGTCCTCGCTGAGAATCCGGCTGTCTTTGAAGAATCGTCTTTGAGAGCACTCGCCGGAATTTTAGATGATGTGGAACCGGCCGTTATGGCGGAAATGCTTCGTCGCGTTGCTAAGCCGAATTTAATTCAGGAAGCCTTGGCCCGCGTGCCCTTGATTCATATGAGCCGAAAAGACCGGGTTGCTGAATTGGGGGAAAAGCTCGAGATAAAACTCGGGAAAAATTCCTCTGCGGTTCCAGAATTCAAATTCGAAACCAAAACCATTTCTAATGCTCAAATGGCGTCTCAAATCAATCAACTTTTGCTTTCGCCCTTTGATCCGAAGGCGCCAAATGCGCTTCGGGAAAATGCGGACCGGGTTGAACTATTCACTCAATACGGCGAAGGGCTCGATGACGTACGGATTATTCAAACTCTGGAGGCACAATATCAGTGGCTTGTCTCTGTCCAGGCCGAAGACGGGTCATTTCCATATCTATTAGGTTTTGGGGAATATGCTGCGTCCGGGAAGGCGCTTTTTGAATTATCGCGATTTTTTGGACGCCAAAGTCAAAGAGCGAAGGACCAAGGCGGCATTGAACGCTCTGAGCATTATCAAACGATCGCCGAAGCCGCCCGCGTTCGGGCCTTGAGAACCGCCGATTTTGCTTATTTAAAATTCCGCCAGGAAGTGCATCTTGAAGATTCCAAGCGCGGCTATTCGAAGGGGCACAATTATCCGGAAATGATTCATCTGTTTGATGAAGCGTATCAAGCGACAGGTGAGAAGAAATGGTATCAAATGGAAAAACATATTGCTGAAAATATAGTTCGGAACCGGATTGTTTTGTCGCGAAAGTTATTTCCAGAATATGAAGAAGTTCAAGTCCGAAGGCCGTATTTAACCTTAGACGGGGGAAAAGTTGATCTATTTAAAGCCATCTATGAAGGCGTCAACGATTTCCGTTTCATTGTTAAAGAGAGAAGCTGGATTCCGCCGTTTGAAGTCGGTTTTAATGAAGAATTAGGCGGAATGATTGAAGAATCCAAGATTCAGGAAATTAAGGAGCTTGAAATCACCCGCGAAGACGGGAGTGTCATTGATCACCTCAAATTTAAATATAGCCCGAAAGGCGTGCTTGAGAAAATCGAAAGCCAGAACGGAACCATTTCTTATTTGCTGGAAAACAAGTCTATTGTGAAACAAGTCAGCGTTTATCACATTGAGCCCAATTCAGGCGTTCCTTACGGCATTAGTTATCAGTACGTTCACAATGTCATGGGCGAGCTTCAATACATCATTAAAGAAAACGTGATTACTTTGGAAGGGACGTTTGAAAAACATCCGGTCCACACGATTGTCAAAGATGCCAAGGGTGAGGCCATGAAAGACCTGGATATTCCTCAGGGGCTTCGGCCTGACGGAGACCGGCTGCGCGCCCACGAAGGATTAGACTCAGCGATGAGATTGGATGCATTTGGCCGCAGCTTGCAAGCGCTTTACCGGGTGAAATTTCGAGCCGATGAAGAACGCGATTGGAAATTGGCGACAGACGCGCAAACAGTCGCTTACGCCGCCGTGAAATCATTTTATGATCACAACGGAAAAATTCGCCAGAATTCCGACGGATTATTTTTGTTCTTTGACAAAATTGACAGCAAAAGCGGTGCGCTCAACACCGTCGTTGCGACCGCCGAAGAACAAGCCAATTTGCTCAACGGATTAGCGCCTTGGTCAGGTGAGATCGAACAGGCCCGGCAAGTTTATCAAGAAGGAATCAAGTATTTTCGAAACCATCCGGACCAAATTACCCCGGAAAATTCATCTGTTTTAAAATTGTCCGAAATGCTGCTCCCGCAGCCCGGAAAATTGGAGCAAGTCCAAGCCGCGGTAGATTCGAAATTAAAAGGTCAAGTCATTGATGAGTTGAAGAACATGTTGAATTACGGACGCAAAACGGTGAATTTTAAATTTGCCGACATTAAAGTTCGCAAACTCCAAACGGATGAAACAAATGAAGACAGCATATTTTTAAGTTGGGAACCGATTCAGGAAGCCCGGTGGTATTTGGTGCGTGAATACCGGCAGGATGAATCGGGAACATGGGTTCACATCGAACGAAATGATCAATGGAGCTTTAAAAATTATTTAAACCTGGAAGATCCGTCAGGTGTTAAAAAAAGATATGTCGTCATGGGATTTACGGCGGATCCGATTTTTGAATCCTTCGGCCCGTTTCACGGCACAAAATCAATGTCTTCGGAAGCCAAAGACGTCGTCGCAGAACCTCAAAATTCATCACCAGGAAATGCGTACATGATTGTTGGGAAAAAACATTTGGTCGGGTCGCATGAGGAATGGATTGATTTAACGGGCGAATATAAAATTTTGGCGAAGGAATTTTTGCAGTATCCTCATTCGAAAGGCGCTGAATGGGAAATTGCAAAAGACCGTCACTTCAAACACATGGTCAAAAAATTTTACACGACAGAAGAAATTCCGGAACTGTTCCTGAAAGGTTTGGAGAACGGAGATTATTATATCAGGGTCCGCGTGTGGTCCGGAGAACGGGAAGCGCTAGACCATCCTTTGACGGAACTGAAAGGAAGTAAGATTTTGGAACCCAAAGTTTCTCCCGTCGAGAACACAATTCAAATCAAAGAAAAAACTGTGATTGAATGGAAGCCCGTCAAGAATACCGGCTTTTACAGAGTCAAGCTTTGGTTCCGGGAAGGGAATCTAGACCGTTTTATTCAAAAAGAAATTTTTGTTTCCGAGCCTTTCGTTGACGTACGAAAATTTACATCCAAGCCCGTGAACCGCATTGAAATTACGGCGTATACGGCTGATCCGAGGCTCGGCGGAATTGCCGGACCAACAACGGGGCCGATTGACTTTGAAACGATCGAGGGGGCAGTTCTTTCTTCGCCGGTTCAGGATATTAGCACGGATTTTAAATCGAAAAACCGCTGGATCGTAAAATGGAAGCCAGTTTCTAAAGCGAGTATTTACCGGATTGAATCCATGAGCCGCTCCTCTCAAGATGAAGAAACGGTTGAAACCTTTTGGTCTTCGGCTTTCGCTTCCGAATTCCAACTGACAAAACCGGTCAAGTTTGTCCGTATCCAAGCCTGGACGGATCATCCCGAAAACGGGGGCCAGCCGATCACCGAACACTCGCCCTGGATCAATATCGGCGTTGAGTTTGAACGTCCGGAACCGGTGAAAGCGGAAACGATTCGCATTGCACCAGAAGTGGATCAGCTCGGAAACAAACGGGCCAGATTAACATTTGACCGGGTAGATAATGTTGAGGGCTATTCGGTTATGACGCGTCACAAACGCGGCAGCAGCTACTATTATTGGGTTCCGCAGACTACCGGTAAAGATCCGCCGTCGGTCGATCTCGCAATGGACGCCGATTATGTTGAAATATTTTCGACGACAAAGCGAATTCAAGGAAAAGTAAGCGATGTGACGAATGCATACTTATCCGCAGATGTTTCCTTTGACGACTTACTTGCACCTTTTGAAATAATTAAAGAAAGTTCTGTCGATTTAGATCAAAATGGAATCATTGATCCTACCTATTTCTTTTACGATCTGAACCAAATTCCTCCAACCGAAATGAAAGTTTACATTCAATATGCAACGAAACTTAAAAACGAAGAAACCATTATGTACGGCGCTCACAATGGCAATGTTTTTTATCCGGCTTTTGATGCGGACCGGGTAAAAGCCAGACTGGTTTGGATGGGCGACGACGGCCGAAAGATTCTCTCGGATTGGTCGGAGTGGAGAAATATTGATTTACGGGTTAAAGCGCCCGCCATTATCAATCAATTAGATCAAATTGATTTTAGAACCGTGCACACCGAAGATATTCAATCTCAATTGCCTCCTGAGCAAAAAATCATCGGATATACTTGGGAAACAAAAACCGATTTCAATGAACCTGAAGACCAAACAAAGACTTACCGGACAACCGCCAAATTTTATAACGGCGTTGTTTATGACAAGGGAACAGAGCTGAAACTCTCCTCTCCGGCGCGTTACGTTCGGGCCAAAGCAGTTTACTGGACTCCGCAAGGTGAAATTGTTTCTCCGAAATGGTCAAGTTGGAAAGAAATAGATGTCAAGTTTGACGAACCCGACAAAGTTCAGAATATCCATTTCGAAGATTCCAAAAAAATTCTTTTTGATGCCCACAAAGATCCGAAGGTCAATGCTTATATCATTGAAACCTCGGATGATCCTTATGCCGAGCAATCTTCCGGCTCGACTTATACCCGCCGGATTATCAAAGAAACCATTAAGGGTGAAACCGTTGTGGTAAAAGCGAATAATTTTTTTGATTTACCGGTCAAAGCCAAATACGTCCGGGTAACCCCCGCCATTGTTTATGATGATGACGATAAAATTTTGGGTAAACAAGGTGAATGGATTCTAATTCAGCGGGAAGAAGTAATAGCACCTGCTTCAATGGAAGAAAAAGCTCCCGAAGTCGCACCTTCTGAGGGCCGCACACTTGGCCGGGTCCAAGACGTAAAACACAGCGGCCGGTGGATTATTGGAAAACATGTTCCCGGCGCTAACTTTTATCAAATTGAAACGCGGGACCGCAATAGCTCCGTACGCACCACCATGCATACGTCGCCGGTTGTCAAATCAAGCGGTGATTATGTTGCTTTTCGGGTGAAGCCGGTAAACGGTTTTTTTGAATCAGGTGAATTTGAGATGAAAAAAGACGGCGAATGGAGCGCTTGGAATTTTGTGAAAGAAGTGGAAGCTCCTTTAAAACCTAAATCTCCCGAAAACGTCCATGTCAACAGATTGCAAGAGGGTCAGTCAACACTTGCCTGGAAGGCTGAATTTTCAAACACAAATCCTCGCGTGCCTCGTTATTCTTATTATGTGGAGATGGAAGACAGACATGGAAATAGAATTCATTACGGCCCTTTTCTTGGCTGGCAGGTTGAAATTCCGTTTGAAGTGACACGCGCCAGAATCAAAGCGGTCAAAACGAAAAATCAAATTCAGAGTTTTTTGAATCCGACTTTTGATTCCGAAAGCGATTGGACGCCGTGGGTCCCGATTTCTGAAGCGGATTCCGGCCGAGGCCCGGAAAGTATTGAATTAGAAATTAGTTCGGGAACACGTCTTGGTGCGACGGGCACGCTGGTTCACATCAAACCGGATCCTAATATTCCAACATTCTTGATGCAAGCTATTGGTGAAGATGGAAGGTTTATGGAGGATCTTCGAACCCGAAGAGATTCCGCCAAAACAAATAACACCTTTTTCTATCCGGATCATCTCAAAATCGCGAAAGTGAGAGTCATTGGCCGCGCCGGATACGCGTGGCCTAAATTTAATGATTTGAGGTTTTTTAAAGAATCGCCGGCTTACGCGCACCGCTGGGTCGATGTTCCCGGACGTGAACTTCGCCGGCTTGACACCCCCCAAGTTAAAACGGTTGCGTCCGAAAATTCCGAAAATACAGTATCGGTCAAATGGGACAAGGTTCAGCCGCTTCAGGAAAATCGACGGGTTTTTTACCGGATTCACGGAATCAGAAGCGATGGGCAAGAAATGCTTTATCCGGCAACCGACAGTACTGAAGGATTGTTTGGTTCTGGTGCGGACAATAAATACGAACTTGAGTATATTGCGATCGAAGCGGTCCAAACCGATGAAGCCAGAATTGCAACACCGGACTATGACAGCGCGTTCTCGAATCTAATTCCGCTTACCAAAAGTAAAACTCTTTTAACCAGTACGCCGCTCGTTGAACATAAAGTTGTTAGTTCGGAGCTTCTAACATGGCCGAAAGCGGATTATGAAATCAAAATTCGCGAAAAGGGAACTGACAAGCCGCCCGTTGTTATTACAAGTCTGAATCCGTATGCGCCTGATGCATTAATTCCGAAAGGAAAAGCCGCTTATGACGTGGAGGTCAATGAAATTACCGCTTACCGGATTGATTTAACAACGGCCTCAGGTGAAAAAAAATCGATTCACCAACCGCGCCATTCATTTTCGCTTAATTTAAGCGATCTTCCGCCGGACACGTATCAATCGATCCGCGTACGTTATTTGACTCACGGGGAATTTTTGGGCACGCATGGTAAGTGGGCAGAACCCAGAGGAATCCACGTCGAGCATGAGGATGAGCACCTGCTTTACATCCGGCCTACCGGAGAAAAAATACTGACCGCGGTTTTCAGCGACGGCTTCCGCGTTGATTTCGACAAAAAAAATAAACAACCCGTTCGCGCCTATTCTCACGACGGAACCGAAGTTAAAATTGAAGAAATTCCGGGACAATACAAACTCAAACCCGAAGAAATTTTTGATTTTGGGGAACAATGGACTGAAGTCACTCCGAAAGATGAATTCAAAAACCATTTTTACAACATTTATTACCGGATGCGGAATCTCGTCGAGAATAAAACATGGTCCGTTGCGATTCCTCCGTCCACATTAAGAGACAATCCCACCAATCTTTTGGGCGTATCAACTTCGGGAGTTTTTCACGTGCCGGATCCTCCCGGCAAGCCGTCCGGGCTTGACAATGATCACTTTTTCTTGAATTCAAAGCAAAGCGGCGGCAGCAATCCTGGGGCGATGGAAGACAAATGGTCTTCCGGTCGGGATGGCATCGATGTTTACACCAGAAAATATTTGATCGCCGATCTCAAAGCGGCAGTTTTTGATTTGTCTGTTGATTCAGCGGCCCGCAAGCTGGACGGCCAATCATCGACCCTTGCACTCCAAATTTCGCCCAAGGAATCAACCGGAAAAGTCTCCGTTAAAAACGTCGGAGATTATCGTGTCATTCAATTTGGAACCGGAGAATTTATCGCCGTTCATAAAAACCAATTGGCGGGGTGGTATCTTGGTCCTCAAGCTGAAGCGGCCATGAGACAACCTAAGATGGCCAACGGAGAAACATCTTATTCGGGTCTGGCCGAAAGAGCGGTGCTTTACATTCGAGTTCCGATCGGCAGATTTCAAAAGGACCGCGGTGAACAAGGAACCTTTGAACCGGAGCTGGGCGATTTGCTAAACCGCACTTTTATTTACTCCGGCGAAGCCAACACGGATGAAGATTTATCGCGAACCTTAAATCAAGCTGTGCAGCAAGTTGACACCTATGAAAAAACTGTTTTTTCGATGGCAAAACATCAGGTTCGGGACGGCAGAGTCCCGAAAGAGTTTTTAGATCAATATTTTTTTACGTCACTTCAAAATTCCGGCTGGAATCATGACCGCGGAACTTATTGGGAAATGCTGGGATCCGGAAATCCGAAAGCGCCGGTCAATTCACTACCCTCAAACGCGTCATGGACCGGCAATTCATCTCTGGTTCAACAATTAAATGTTCAAGCGTATCCGATTCTGGTGAATCAATTCGGCAGTGACCGCATCAATGATCAAGGAGAATCCCTTTTGGATGACCGCATCATTCCAAACGCGGATTGGATTTTTAACATGATGACGCCGACGGATTCCACCTATATGAAAGTGGCCGACCGAATGCGTTTGTATTATCCTCAAGGATTGGTTCTGATTGACAATCAACAGATTAGCGCGGTTGCTTCTTTGCCGAATGCCGTCGTCGTCAAAAGAGGATACGAACCTTTGGAAGCGTTTACCATTTCCGGCAGCGGCTTCGGCGTGCAAGCGGGAAAAAGCGCTCTTGAACAATACAATTTACACGATCCCAATCGGTTCTATTTTCAGCTTTCGCTTCCGGAAGACGTCAAGGTCGACTCCTCCCAGGAGAAGCTTCACCAAACGAGAATATTTCATGATTCGGGAAAATTGTTTGAAGCGCGCGAGAATCTGGAATTAAAAAAAGGTGAATATGCATTGCGTTATGATTTGGAACTGGATGCGAAGCAACCTTTGCATCTTAGCCATACCTCTGTTGCGCTAAGCCGATTAGATGCCGAACAGGACATTGATAAAAATCCGGAACAATTTCCGGGTTTCCAGGGAGAAAACGGCCTGGTCATTGCCGGCGTCGACGAAATCTTAAGAGCCAGAAATTTATTTGAAGCGCAAGGCCTAACGGAAAAAGACAAAGGCCAATGGATTGATTTGCTTTCCCTGTTTCAAGGCAGCGAAGCGCTCGCAAAAAAAGGAGCCCAAATCCGGGAAAAATTAAAACGCGTCGGGGCCATCGGCGTTACCGGCTGGGATAAGGAAGGCGTCCTTTATTTAAAAGAAGGAATTGACTACGACCGGGGCTACCGCGTGATGGTGAAAATGGACGAGCGTGAAGATGATTCGGATGAAGATCATATTATTGAATTCACCGATCTTCGCGTTGACATTCCGGTTGAAAAAGACAAGCAGCAAATGAAAGCCGGAGATCAATATCAATCGCCCACCGTTTATTTCACGAATTTTTGGGTGAGATTGGGCGTCACGGACCAACGGAACGTTCCTGAAGATTTGAAGCATATGATGTTTGATTGGATCCATAAAATTGATCATGACATTCAAGACGGCCTTTCAATGGAATCTGATTATGCGTACACGGAGAGCGTCATCGCTTTGTGGACAACCGCCAATTTTCTGGTTGACCAAATGTTAGCGGCGCACGCCCAAGGCAAAACGGCGGATGAAACGCGGTACCGGACTTTGGCGGCCAAGTATGCGCTTGCCGCGATGCGAGGCACCGTCAGCAGCCGGGATGTTGACCGTTCAATTTATGATACGGAAACGGGACTTGTACGCGAAGACATTATGAACTCAAAAGGAATTATGCGGTTTTACGGGACTTTTACGGTCAGTTATGGAATGGCCCGGGATTTTATCCGCCGTATGAATGAAATGACGGCCGAGGAGCCGGCGCTGGCACTATTTTCTGACCCGCAAAAAAATCCGCTCTCCATTTATGATGCAATTATTTCAGATGCGCTACGCTCAGCTCAATCGTTCTGGGACCGGATGAACGCAACCAAAGATGAAAAAGAAGCGCTGAGAGCCAAAGCCTATGCTGAAATTTATTTATCGAAAGTCGCCAAATTTACGGTGCTTAAAGCGGCAACCGATAAAGAGGCGCTTCAGAGAATGATTGAGATCGAAGAAGGTTTGCTCAAAACCGAAAGAAGTGCGTTCGAAAAAACGCTTGCGGAGCTGACGCTTTATCACGCTCAAAAGCAGCTTGCTTATTTTAAATCCTTCGGCCTGATTTCACCGTCGACCGACGGACAGCGGGATTTGGATTATTGGTATCAGGAAATTCTTCTCGGCGCGGACCGGATTTTAAAACTTCAGCAGCTCAATAAAAGCCGCCCCAATTACGGCGGTTTTTATCAAAATGAACAGCCGTCCAAAATGCAGCTCGATGACAACGGGACAAAATTATGGGCTTTGCGCGTTGCCCTTGAGATGGTGGATCATGAAATTCAGCGGATCGTTTCAGAACCCGGTATCAAAATCCTGGATCTTAAACGCTTGTATGACTTATACCAAAAAAAATCGGCTTATCGCGATGCGGCCTATGCCAATATTAAATATTGGGTCCGATCAGATCCGAGGGACGGTCATTTGTTCGGTTGGGAATCCGCGAAACGCGAAGAAGATTATGATTCACAGCGAACGCCTTACGGAAATGAAACGTACCGGCTCCGAGGGCTTGGCAGCTGGATGGACATTTTGCCTGAAGCAAAAGACAAATTTGACCGTTCGTCTAAGCAGCACACGCAAGAACTTCCCGACGGACGGCGGCTTTGGTCGCCCCGGGGAATTAAGATGACGCAATCGTTTGACAATCCGGGCGACGGAACCGATACTTCGACTGAAATCTTACCGACTGCGATTATGGCATTTTTACGCCGCGCCTCTGGCGGAACGTTTCGTTCCGTACCCGTGACGGTACGCTTTCCGGGTCTTGAGGAAGAAGAAACGGACCAAATTATCAAACGAAAGAATTATTATGTTCAGTTTGGCTTAAGCGGTTTTGGCTGGTTTGGATTGCTTACGATCATTCAAAGTTTGATCGAAATCAATTTGCTCAAACTCGTTATCACGTTTGCATATCAAAAGACAAAGCATTTTCTGACTTCGATCGGAAAGAAAACGACGACCAACCGGTTTATTTTTTACCAACTTTCAATTCTTGCCATCACGGTTTTCTTCATTGTTTGGCAGGTCAATTTAGTCAATCTCGACGCCACGAATTTGAAATTCCTGATCTTGATGACGGCCATGTCGGCCTATGTTGTGAAAAATGTCGGAGAAACAATCGTCCGTTATTTCCGGCTCGGAATGCTGACAGAATCAACAAAAGTAAACAACGGCCGCATTTCGGTTTCGGAACTTGAAAACAAACCTTTTCCGCAAGGGCCGCTTCATTTGGCTTCGGCGGTGAGCGTTCCGCTCTTTACGGTAGGCGAGGATGCGCGCATCAGCCATGGAACGGCAGATCAAAATGAAGGCACCTTCCACAATATGGCGCTTAAAAATTTGTCCGAGGAAAACCGGACTCCCTTAATTTTTCACATCAATGATCAATCGCCCGATCGTCCGATTGAAAATTTTAATCCAAAGGCATTTCATGAAGAATATTTTCGCGGCATGAACCAACGGGTCCGGGGAAAACGTTTCTTTTATACGCACCAATCCGGAAATTCGGACAAAAAATTCGGCGCCGTCCAAGCCATGGACAACTGGTGGTATGCGCTTAAGCGGACAATCCGGGAAATTGTCGATGAAGTTTGGGACGGTTTAAGCGACGCACAAAAATCTCAGCTGATGCGCGCGGCATACGGAGTTAGCGAATCGGTCGATGTTTCAGAGCTTGAAAACAATAGGTACGTATCGAAATCGAGCGATTTGGTTATCCGCTCGCGTCCGGACGGTAAAGTTGATCTTTCACTTGGCGCCTTTTCCCGGCACGGCGTATTTCTTGCCGAAGGAATCGATTTACCCGCCTCCGGTGAAGAAATCCAATTAGAATTAAGGGTCCCACGCCGCGACGGCTTGACGGCCGTGCTTCCGGTTTGGATCAGACGCAGCGGTGAACAACTTCTAATCTATCATTTCAACGAACATCCGGATGGCGATAACGTTCTGATTGATGAAGTCCTGCAGCGGAAAACAAAAGAGCGCTCAGGTTTATTGCCGATTGAAAAACAGAATATGATTGAAGAAGAGGCCAGAGCGCTTCTGTACCGTTTTTGGGCTTCTGAATATGGGAGCACGGAAACAATCGGTGATGATGTTGCGCATGGGGCACTTGTAACGAGCGGGAAAGCTGAATGGCTGAGCGAAGCCGAACGCATCCGAGTTCACCAAGCATTGGAAGACGGAAATTCCAATGCGGAACACATTTTTCTTCAAACCGGTATCGCCTCCCGGTTGTCCGAGGCAATGGCTCAACAATCGAGCACTCATTTTTCAAAAGTTCGTGATATCGGCATTCGAAACGGTTTGAATTTAGAGGAATTAGTGGCAGTCCAAGCCGCTCGAGGAACAGGTTTGTTCCCTGAACCATTCGACGAACGCGTCCGCGCGTGGACGGATGTCGATTTGTTGAATGGTTCATGGGGGGCTGCTCAAACGGTACCGTTTGAAATGGAAGTTGGAAAGCAGGGAGTGCCGGGTCAATATTATCATTTCTCTCCGGATGGAGACCGGCTTGAGGTTTATCACAATCCGGCGCTTGGCATCATTGATGAAACAACCCGGACGTTGGAGTCGATTCAGCAAAATTCTAAATTATCGGTCCGTCAGAAAAAAAGTCTCGCCAAGCACTATCTTAAAAAGGCGAACCAAATTTTGCGGCAAATCAGGGAAATCGCGCCGGTGAAACGAGATTACAGGGTTCGTTATAATCACAAACGGGGCCAAACTGAAATTCTGGAAGAAACTTGGACGCTTTACGAATATCAATACGAAAACGGCCGCCGGGAAGTTTTTTTCAAAGCGGAACGAAAAGTGCGCTTTGATACAGTCGTCGGACATATTCCAACCGTCGGGCCTTTGGCTTACATTTGGCGTTTTGATAATGATGAAACCGTGGATTTAGAAGACGGCCATTCCGGAACGCTTCAGCGAGGCCCGTTAATTGCTGGACATCCAAGAACCTTGCCCGTTGTTGAACCCAATACGTACCGGACCGTTACCGGATACGGCGGCATGACGCTTCCGGTGAATGTCGGAAATGCGCACGTTGCGCACTGGTCTGAGATGGCGGCCCGCAACCGGAGCAAATCAAAATGGGATTTATTGCACCAATGGAACGGGTTTGGAGAAGTGCAGTACACGGGAACCGGAATTGAAAATTTGGATTCGGCCGAACGCGCAAAAACCGATGAGATGACGAAGGGTAAATACAAATCGCATGACATGCGCGAAACGGGGGAATTGGGGCCCGCCATTCACACTTCAGAATTGCTTCGTGGAATTCACGAAGAAGGTTTGACGGAAGCTTTTTTCACCGGCCGTTCGCATTCTGATTTCACCAGACTCGAGGCCTATGTAAAATCGCATTTTATGTCCCAGAAAAATCCGGGCCACGTTGTCTTTATGAAATACGGCCGTGAACTAACACTTGAGGCATTTGTTGAAATTTTATCGTACGGCTCACAAGCCGGAGGTTTTGCATTGCTTGACGGTCTTGAAGGATATGAACAATGGTTCACAAGTTTAAAAGCAGAATGGCAAGCGGTGATGGGCCGTTGGAAAGAAGGAGACAATCAATGGCTGAGCGATGGCTTTGGAGGCGTCGATATTCGCGGTGTCTCAAAACTTCCGGGTGCGATGCCGGGATTTGTTCCTTCGCCCCGAAGGTCTCTGGAACAAACGGTTGTCGTTTTTGACGGAAATATTTCCCGTGTTTTCATGGGCCAAGACCACCGGGAAAATCCGCTGACGGATACGCAAAAATATTTTATTTCCCGGACCTTTGAGGAAGACCAGCGCGGAGCCGTTATGTTTTTGTGGCTGATCGGGACACTCATCTTAGCGGCTTTGAATCACAAGAGTTTCACCTTGTTCAATCTTCCGATCCTGTCATATCTGGCTCTTTTTGCGGCGATCGGCAGTATTATTGGAATTATGAAATTCGCCTTTATTTTCAAAGATATTCGAAAGAACGGATTTACGTCCCGGAATACCTCGCAAATGTCTAAGGCTGTCCAAGATGTCGCTATTGAGACCATCATTTTCTCGGGGTTTAATCTTTGGAAAGCGCTCAATTCAACCGTCAAAATTATTTTCCGGGTTCCCACCATGAAATGGGTGACCAGCGCACAATCCAAAAACGGCTCCTGGTTTTCCGATGTGAAAACCTACACATCAGGCGCTTTGATGGCTTTAGCGATGGTTTCATTTATTGTGGCTTTGCATCCGAATTGGACTTGGCTTACATTCGGCGGTTTGTTTTTAAGTTCTCTCTTGCTTGGGCCCATATTGGCCCGAGTCGCTTCGCACAAACCAGAAACGGCGCGTTTTCAATTTAAAGCCTTACTTTTTGTTCCGGTTGCCGTTATTGCGAGCCTGTATTTTATGCCTGGCCTAGATCTGAGCGGTGAGAACGTGACGAGATTTTTGATGGTCGCCGGTTTCCGGGCCGGAATGGTTTCAACTGCTATTTTGGCAGCGCTGGTTTTGATTCGGTTCTCCCTGAAGGCGCTCGAATTTTCAGCTGTCGTGGTGTTTAGCGTTCTAAAAGGAAGCGGTTTTTTTCTTTATTCCGCATACGCCTGGATTTCAGGCGCTGTTTCCCTGATCTTTTCTTTCAACTATGCGCTCTTCATTAAATATCCGCTTAAGAAAAATTTTTCATCCGTGTTTCAACTCCGGCATCGGTTTGCGTGGCGTGCGGTGTCTGATTATTTCTTTGTCAAAGGAGCGGACCGGAGAGGGTTCTTTTCTAATTCGAATAAAGCGCTTGGTAATTTAATTTTAATGGCGGGGCTCTGGTCGGCTCCATTGATTGCATTCGACCCCGTTCGGGATCTGCTCGGCGAAAATCTGAAATGGCAGATCATTCTCACGTCTTCATATTTAGGTTTGTTCTTTCCCGTGGGGTTCTGGCTTGTGGACCATTTATTGTCGCCCTTACGTTCTTTTAGAATCCTGAATCCGTTTGATTGGATTCGCTCAGCGTTCCACGTGACCGCTGCCGTTACGGGAAACGTACTTGGCCTGGGGATCAAAATGATTCAAACCATCAAGGACATGCTGAGTGTTCCGTATCTATTTCACCGGTACCGGAAATTTGTCAGGATTCAAATGCGCGAAACGCTGTCCCGTTCCGAAAGAAATTTGGCCCAAGACGTCGCCATTTTCTTAAAAAATAATACGAATGGTTTTAGAAGGAAAGCGGTGGCTGCTGTTTCCGCTTCTGCCACGCCGGAACGCAAAATTTCCGCGTTGATTGCGACGGGCCTGCTCGACGATCGTATGATTGGAGACCTGGCGACAGCGTTTCATTGGACCCAAACAGATTCAGGAATTGAAATTGCGCCTTCAAAAAATGAGCGAAGGTCTGAGCTCCGTCAATTTTTGGCAAAAGATTTAGACACGCGTTTCGTGCCTCATTTTGGGCCTGGTGTCAGAAGTGAGCATCACGCGTTGTCCGACTTGCAAGCGTTAAGCGGGGCGATTGCCATTGACGCCAAAAGTTTTATTGTGTTTAGCACGGAGCAACAACACGAACTGATTAATACCGCGATCAGCCGAAGAGCGAAAGTCGTGATTTATCATGACATCGACGTCCCGCGCGAAGCATTAGAAAACGTTCGGCGCTTCAAAGAAATAAAATTTATTCCGGAAGGCCTTCAAAGAGCCAGTGTTTTGTTGGCCGGTTACCCAAAAATCGTAAATGTCTTCTCGGAAGACTTAAACCCGCAGCTTGAGCCCGGATCCTTCGGCCGTCGCGTCATGTTGTTCCGGCAAATTGAAGGAGAGCGGCCCGGCCTGATTACCGCAGCTTTGTTAAAAGCCGACTACGGGGAGCGGTATAACCTATTTAAACACAGCAACGGTGTCTATTCCTTAATCGATGAAACATTTTTGGATCTCGTGAATGAATTTTTGGCACATGAGTTAATTCATCAATCTGCCTAATCAGTTCGTTGTTTTTTTGCCCTCTTAGCGTTTTCTTATACTTAAGTAAGCTCTCTGCGGATGTTCACTTCCTATAAGCTCTTAGGTTTTATCAAGTGCCTACGAATACTAGAGTTAGAGTCTTTTGTTAATAATTTAATAACGGGTAAAAACTTAAACAAGATATTGATAATTACTTTACTAAGTGATAAATTTCCCTCATGGTGAATTGGCACCGTCGAACCCTATCATTGAAAAGCAAGTCGAAAAAAACACTTCTTAGCAAGACCATTTCCGTCTTCCTTCTCGTTTCCTACATTATATTTTTAACTCAGCCAGCGGCCTACGCAGTGAAAATTATGGATCGCAAAGAACCGGTCCGGCTGGTGCCAATTATAAAAGTGATTACACCAAAGGTGGCTGCAAAATCGACGGATAGTAAATCTGAACCGGGGCAAGATCGTTCCACAGCTCCAAAAACGTTGCCAGAACAAAAAAATGAAACCGGAAAGAACAGTTCTGATTGGATCAACTCTCTGTCTGGAAAATCTCTTTCTCCCGCGCAGATCGTAAAGCCGGTTGTTGTTAAGGCAATTCAGGTTAAAGCTCCTTTAAGTTTATCGTTGAATGTTGCGCCGAAAAATCAGAGCAATCTTTTATCCGATCCAGCTCCTAAAACGGAGCCTCAGACCAGCATTCTCTATAAAATGCCGTTTAGTAACGGAACTTTATTGATTGAAAAGAAACAGGATGTTCTCGGCAGTAAGAATTTTGCGCGCATTTTAGACGCGAACGGCGGGGAGCTGACGAGTTTTCAAATTGACAGCAACTATACGGTTTCGGGTGACGGATATTCAGCTCCTATGTTGGTGAACGCGAAAACGACCGACGGGAAATTGCTGCAATTTTCGACAAGTTTCAATGATTTAACTTTTCCCATTCGGTCGTCTTATTCAGTTTCGGAAAAAGTTTCTTCCGGCATGTTTCCTAATGAGACCGTGAACCGCAGGGATATTTATTTGATGACTCGCAGTCTCACCGAATGGGTGATTCCAAACGGGGAAAATATTCTTCAAAAGGATGAGCCATCTAAATTAGGGCCTTCCTTTATGACGGTTATGAGAGCGAAGGACCAAGTTTCTCTTCGTACCGATCGTGATGCCCAAGGCAATGAAAAATCTTCCGTTTCGGTTCAAATCAATGGAATGTACTACTCTTTTGACTGGATTTCAGGCATTCAAACAGAATCTGAAAATTCCGGCCTGTTAACCAAGATGAAAATGACGACTAGGGAAGGCAAAGAACTCATCATCCTCATCGGCGCGCAACAAATCGAAGTTCAGTTAAACGGCATCACACTCGGCCTGCCGCTTGCGATTCTTAAAGTCGGCCACAACGATACGCCGTCCTTGACGGGAAAAGTACAGATCAGCGCTGCCGTTCAAGGTTTGCCGGACTTTCACACGGTTGAAGTGACCTATAATAAAGTTGACCCGAATAAACGATTTCCGTCACCGGCCCCTTTTAAGCAAATGAAATGCGACGGCGGAACATGTGAAGTAACCCTTGATCCTGCTGTGGCGTCAGACAAATTAACGTCTGGCGATGAATATTTCTATTTCATTCGTGTTAAGAACGGCGCGGGCACTGTCGTAAAAGCGACGTATGACGGCATTCCTGCCGCAGATTTGATCGCCCAAGCGCCGAAATTTACGTCGAAAATCATCATTCCCGAAGCGACCCCGTTTGAAAAATACGTCCAAATTTTAAAAGCGGCGATTCGCGCAAAAGGAATGGACCCGGAACGTTTTGAAATCAAATCCGGCAAATGCGATGAAAAAACCTGCTCCGTGACCGTTACCGCCAAAGATTACGCGGACGGAAGAATCACCTACATTCAATATGACGTCGACTTCACGATTGAAGGACCGGAAGTCCGGCCGGAATCGGTTTACGCCGAATCCAATCTGACGCCCGCGGGTTCCCAACAAGGGAAATATATCTTTGAAGGACTCAGGAGACTGCAGACTTTGATGGTCAACGGTTCTTCCACGCCTCTTATTGCAGACATGCTCCGGCTGAACGTTTTGGGCTGGAGAGCAGACAAAATCCAGTTTTCAATGGACGGCAGTTTTTATGAAGTGCGGATGAATGGGGATGCCTTCGGAAGCGTCGTGAACGCGGGTAAGGAATTAATTGCAGGTTATCAAGCCGCCGTCAACGCCGCCATGTTAAAAGCGGGAATGGATTTGGAACAGTACCGAGTTAATTATAATTGCTCGACAACCAAATGTTCCGTCACGATGGAAGCACTTCCGCCTTACGAAGAAAAAGAAATCAGTTATATTTCATTTGATCTGGTTGTGACGCTTAACGCCGGCGAATTCAAAATTGATCCGGTTTTAGATTCGATTTACGCTGACTCCGATTTAATTCCTCCGGGCTCGAATGTGAAAATGATCTATCAAGCTTTGGTTTCACTCGGCCAGGGCCATCCGATGGTTCAGATGCTGCGCGCGAAAGTGTACGGCTGGACTGAAAATTCCATCATCCTCAAAATTGATAAAACATTTTATGAAATTCAAATGAACAACTTTGTCTTTAAGGCCATGAAATCGGCCGCGGGTAAATCACTGCTCGATAATTTCCCGGAGAGTTTCAAAAATGCTCTGATTTTCGAAGGTCTTGATCCGAATAATTACACCGTCAGTCTTAAGAATTGCACGGATTCAAGCTGCGACGTGACCGTGATCGCTAAGAACATAGAAGACAAAAAAATCTCCTACATTCAATACACGCTTGTTCTGGTTTTTGAAAATTATCAATTCAAGCTCAAACACAATTTTGATTCGATCTATGCCGATTCGGATTTGATTCCTGCAGGATCGAATGTGAATAACCTCCTCCTCGGTCTGCTGGATATGCGCGAAGACCAGGATTTATATCATCCGGTCGTTCAAATGCTCCGCTTAAAAGTATTGGCCTGGACGGAAAACCTCATCCAGGTTGAAATCAACGGCACCCTTTACGATTTCCAAATTGAAAACGGAGTTTACAAGCGCACCGCGCGTACTCCGGAATCAATCGCTGCATATGTCAGCAAATTACAAAGTTTAGTCGGCTCACAATACAAAGTTTCCGCAAAACCGATCAGCACCAATTTAGATCTTTATGAAGTGACCGTCCGAGATCCTAATGTCGAATACGGTCCGGAAGATGATGGCATACACATGGGGACGGCGACTGGTAGCGGGGCGATGATTTACATGAGTTTCCAGGTCCGAATTGGCGCGCTCGAAGCCGAACCGCTTGGAAATACGGTGAATGTGGTTTACGCGAATCCATATTCAATGTCGCATCCCAACGGGTCACTTTTATTCTCAGGTTTGCACGGGTTTCCCGGAATGGACGCGATTGTCACGATGACGAAAATCAAATCCGCCAACGAATCATTCGGACGCATTACCTTTGAATTGAATGGAATTCATTGGGTCATTGATCAAGGGCCGGCCGGAAACGGTGTCCGATTAATGCGTGACACGTCCCATTACGCGCAGGAATATTTAAACGGCATTGTGAGTCAAATTCCGAACAACAGAAAACTTGAAGATGAATATATGATTTCCGAAACGGACCCAATGGTATTTACGGTCAAGTTGAATCAGGGAGGGATTGACGTTAACTTTGACGTCCGTCTTGATAACCCGATTGATTTTTCACCGGTTTCAATGAATGTCGTTGACGGATCTTTTAAATTCGGAACGAGCGGTTTACCGATTCCTTATCTCGATGGTGATTTGATTTACCGGGGCGTTTCCTTAATTCCCAATATTGGAAATCCGATCGCTGCACTCTTCAAAGTTAGAATCTACGATTACCACGCCGGCACAGATTTTAGTTATGCCACGATTAACATCATGGGTTATGGTGACTATATGCTTCAAAAAGACATGTCTACCAATGAAGTCGGTTACCAGCCGGTCCAGTTCGCGGGCGTTGCCGCTTCCGATTAAACCATTTATTCCTAGAATTCCCCCACTTGCCTCAAGTCCTCAGTCGCTGTACAATTGATCTTTTTCCAACACCTATAACCATCTACACATAGGGCAAAAATGGCCGAAGTTTTAAAACTCAAAAGCCCGGCAGATTTTATCGGCAAGCAGGGAAATGGTGTGATCAGTTTCGGCTCCGGCCAGCCCGACCTGCTTCCGCCCAAGGAAGCTTTTGACGGAATCGATCTAACGCGCGACCTCCGCTACGGTTTGATTCAGGGTGAAACGAAACTGCGCGAAGTGCTTGCCAAAGAATATCCCGGTTCCACGGCTGAAAATTTTGTCATTACCAACGGCGCTTCAGAAGCGCTCGACCTGATTTTCAGAAGTTGGGGCAAAGGCGAAAAAGTTTTACTCCCGCGGCCCTATTATTATTCCTATCCTCCGATTGTGGAACTTGCCGGAATGCAGCCCGTTTACACCGATCTCGTCAAAGGCCGAATTGACATCGAAGATTTTAAGAAAAAAATAAAAGGCTGCCGTGCGGTACTCATTAATTCACCGTCAAACCCCACCGGACGAGTCGAAGACATCGAGACGCTTAGAGAAATTGAAAAGATCACGCAAAAACTCGGCGTCTATGTCGTTTCGGATGAAGTCTATAAAGATTTAATTTACGAGCGCCAGAATTATCATATTCAGGGCAGCCACGTCATTACGGTGAATTCCTTTTCTAAAACCTATTGTATGTGTGGTGTCCGCGTGGGTTATTTGTGGAGTGCCGACAAAAAAGTGGTCGAAGACGTCTGTGAAATGAAAACCCACACCTCGATGAATACAAATTTGGTCGGCCAAGATATGGCCATGAGTGCGATGAAAGCGCCGAAGGATTTTATCGCCAAACAGCTGAAGATTTGGCACGAGCGGCGCGACTTCATCTATAAGGGGCTTCTGGACCTGGGTTTTGACCTTTGGAAACCGGAAGGCGCTTTCTATGTGCTTCCGAAATGCAAAAACGCGCGCCAGTTCGTGACGACCCTGTACCAGGAATTTAAAGTCATCACTTATCTCGGCGAGTGGTTCGGCGCTCCCGACCGGATCCGCTTAAGCTACGCCCTCGACATCAAACAAATCGAAGAAGGCCTCGGGCGAATTAAACAGGCCATGAAAAAAGTAAAGGTTTTATAATTCAAGTGGTTCTATGAAACGATTCACAGCTTTTCTTTCCATTTTATTTCTCTTCACGGTTTATGTTCCGTCCCTCCGCGCCGAAATCCGCTCCGATGAAATTCTTGAGCTGTCCAAACAATTTGAACCCAAATCGGTTGAGTTTGCTGCACAACAAGGCGCTCAAATCATTCCCACCCAAGACGGCCGCAGTTTTGTTTTGTGGTGGAAACCCGCGAATTTTGATCCGAAACAAAATACGGTTTTAGTCAGTCTTCACGGACACGGCGGCTGGGTGCAAAAAGATTTCCAAATTTGGTTCCCTCGGATTAAAGATCGCGGCTACGCGTTTCTGGCAATTCAGTGGTGGTACGGCAGAAGCATGGAATCGATTGGTTACGCCAAACCCAATGACATTTACCCCTGGATTAAAGAAGCGCTCCAGGCCCAAGGCATTCCGCCGGGCCACGTGATTTTTGAGGGATTCAGTATGGGAAGTGCAAATAGTTACGCGGTGACTTATCTGGACCGTTTGGAACCTTCGCCTTATTTTGCCGTCACCATTTCTAACGCCGGAGCGATGGAACCTGATTTTCCGCCGAACCGCGCGTTTCTCGATCAGCCGGAAGGTGCCAAACCGTTTGAAGGTGTGCACTGGATTTTGTTCTGCGCCGAACGCGATGAACAGCACCCGGAAAGTTGTGACCATATGGAAAAAACAAAAGTTGCGCTCGTTGCGCGCGGCGCAACAATTGAGCAATTTATCCGCGATCCCCAAAGCGGCCACGGCGGGTTTATGAAACCAACCAATCACGGTCCCGTCTTAGATTTGGCGGACCAATTGGTTGCCAAACAAGAATGAAAACTATAAACCGTTCCAAATTCATCGCAGTATTTTTAATTGTTGTCATGTCCTTCGCATTTTATCCTTCCGTCTCAACCGCTTCGCTTTCGGCCGGACTCGGCGCTACGGATTTACACGGTTTGACCGATTTTGCCAATTGTCAGAATCAATCGATTGGGTACCGCGAAGGATTAATCGGAGACCGGTTGGAACTGAAGCTTGCCAATACCGGGAATTTGGATCTGAATGAGCGCGCTTTTTATATCGCTGAAATCAACGCACTGAAAGTTTCGAGAGCGATGAAAAAAGCTTATGTGCCGCCGGACCCGAAAAATTCGCAGCATTATATGCTGGGTTTGTCGGACAACGAACAAGTCGCGATTAATTCGATGAACTCGCGTTATGTGCAGGAAATTAATCTCAAGTGTGAACAAATGTACGGCGGAATGACGCGCTATAGTTCACAGGCGGATTTATCCGGCCAGCACGCTTACGAAAATTCACTGCGCGGGAGTATGGGAACGCCGATTGACATCAACACCATTCCGGTCGGGCCGATTGAAAAGGAAAAGACGTCCGCCGAAAGAGAAGCTGAAGACAACGCGCGGCTTAAGCAAATACAGCAAGTCGCGATGGACCGGTATATGCAGTGCGCGCAAAATCTAAAAGGAATGCGGCCAAAACTGGTTGCTCAAGCGCTTCAGAAGAAACTCGACAGTTCTCCGAATCTTTCCGTAAAGGAACGCGCTGAAATTCAGGAAGACATTACCGCCGCGTACGTTTCAGCGGGTAAAGGGCTTGATATGATTGAATCGGCTGACCCGAAAAATCCAATGCGCGCCGAAATGCGACTGAGCCCGCAGGAACAGCAGGACCTCAACCTTCAATTTTCAACTCAATACGCGCAGGCGTCACAAGGTTGTATGCCCACTCCGGGCGCTACCGCCTTTGCCGCGCTGCAGCAGCAACGACAGTAAACAAAGGAGAACCCAATGAAAAAAATCTTATCCGCTCTTTTGCTTTTAATGCTCGTTTCCACTCCGGTGCTTTTTGCTGAAGACGTGAAAACCTATTTTCCAAACGGCAAAGTCCAAATGGAAACCAGCGGGAACACGATGAGACAATATTATGAAAATGGACAGATGATGTCTGAAGTGCATTCCAATAACAACGGGGACCCTACCGGCGTTGGAAAGATGTTTTATCAAGACGGCAAGCTCATGCGTGAGGACGATTACGAAAAGAAAATCTGGAAACAGTACGGCCCCGACGGCAATCTCATGGCCGAAGGCAAGATGTAGTAAGGATTCGCTGCACACGCATGATAAGAAAATCGATTATTTTATTCACTTTGTTATTGATTTCGACCGTTTTGCTAGCGGCGAGCGATTCTCACACTCGTTGGAATATAAGTTACGATAATGTCGACTCGCTTGATGTTGATGATTCAACTCAAAAAGCAGAATTAAAATCGGGATGGTCATGTGTAATTGGAGAAACCTCAATAAACAAAGCGCGGCAAACCTCTTGCAGGAAAGCTAATGAAGCAATTGAATTTTCGGTTCAATGCGATGTAAATCGACCAAAGGATCACGCACAAGTTAGATTTGGAGATGTTTCTGGAAAATATATTGATTTCATCGAAGTCTCATGCGAGCAGGTGTAGGTTTGTGACGGCAGAAATTCTTGAGGAATGCGAACGGTTGGCGTTTGAAGGGAAGGCCAATTTTCTGGAGGTTGTTAAGAAGCTGGCTGAGACAGGGGTTGAGCGTTACTGCGCCGATCTGGTCAGACTTGAGAAATTCTATTATTCGGCTGACGGTGAAAACCTCGTTCAAGAGGTTCCTCTTAAAAATGCCCCTAAAATTGGCCAGGCGTTTCAGGCCGAACAGGTTAAAGAGGCCGTCAAATCCATTCAGCGGGGGAAAATCGACTACCCCGAATTTTTGCGTCGAATTATGTCGGCCGGCGTGGTCTATTACGACGTTTTCATTCAGGGCCGAAAAGTGATTTATACCGGCCGCGACGGAGACTTTCACGTTGAGCTTTTTCCCGCAGCGAAATAGTCAAATCCCACATTTGGCTTTTTTAAAGCTTTTTATCCCGTCCGAGTTTCACCTTAAAAACCTGCTTCTTACAACTTCTTAATAACTTCCCCACTCCCAAAATCATTTTTTTGCACTCCCGTAATCTGCCAGATATGCTTTAAGTGTGATGACGATGAAACATAAATGGGTGTTTGCGAGTTCCGTATTGGTATGGGTGCTTCTCGTCGGAGCAGGGGAAACTTTTCTGCTTCAATACAGTTCGACGCCGGCGTTGCAGATGACGGCTCCCGCATTGTGGCCCGAAGGCAGTCAAATCGCTAAAAACACCAAACTTCCGCTCCTTCTTTTATTTGTACATCCGAAGTGCCCTTGCAGCCGCGCAACAGTTGGGGAACTTTCTAAAATCATGACCCATTCGCAGGGAAAAGTGTCTGCCTATGTTTTATTCGCTAAGCCCGAAGGCGTTTCCGAGAAGTGGCTCAAGTCTGATTTATGGAAAAACGCGTCGCGCATTCCGGGCGTTCAAGTATTGGAAGATCCGAATGGTTTTGAAGCCAAGCGCTTTCATTCGCTCACTTCCGGTCAGACGCTTCTTTATGATGCCAAAGGCCGTCTGTTATTCGAAGGCGGAATTACGGCCGCTCGCGGGCATTTTGGCGATAACCAGGGAAGTGAAACCATCAAGCAATTGATTCAAGGGAATGCTGTTAAAGGACGCTCTCATTTCAAAGTTTTTGGCTGTGCGCTCTTCAACCACAATGAATAAAACCTCTCTGTCTCTAATGGCTAATCTGCTTCCGCTGAATAAATCAGAACAAATTCAAGCGCGAAGCGAAGCTTTGTTCCGGGAGCACCAACAAAAAATTTTCAAGCAAACGGACCGGGTCTTTGCGGTTTTGTTTTTCCTTCAGTGGGTAGCCGGCATTGTGGCTGCCATTTTAATTTCACCGCGCGCTTGGGCAGGCACTCAGAGTTCGGTGCACGTACACGTTTTGGCGGCCGTTATTTTAGGCGGGGCGATTAGTTTCTTTCCTATCTTACTCGCTCTTCTGAGGCCGGGCAAAACCTCTACCCGCTACGTCATTTCTGTGGCGCAAATGCTGACCTCAGCACTCCTCATTCATTTGTCGGGCGGCCGGATCGAAACCCATTTTCATGTCTTTGGTTCCCTCGCATTTTTGGCGATGTACCGTGATTGGAAAGTCCTCATTCCGGCAACGGTGGTTGTGGCCCTTGACCATTTAATTCGCGGAATGTTTTGGCCCGAGTCCGTTTTCGGCGTTCTGACGATTGAGCCTTGGAGATGGCTTGAGCACGCCGGCTGGGTTTTATTCGAAGACATCGTTTTGTATTATTCCTGTCTTCGCAGCGTGAACGGAATGAAAGAAATTGCGGACCGTACAGCAGAACTCCAATGGGTCAACCAGCAAATTGAAGCGGCCGTGATCGACCGGACGCACGAGCTCAGAGAAAGCGAAGAAAAAACGCGGATGATTATCGAAACCGCAAACGACGCATTTATCGGGACCGACGAGAAGGGAATGATCAGCGAATGGAACAAAGAGGCCGAGAGCATGTTCCAATATTCCCGCGCAGAGGCAATGGGCAAGCAATTTTCAGATTTTATTTCAGAAGAGAGCCGGGAAGTCTATCAAAAAGGGATTGAAAAATTCTTACACAACGGCAAAAAACACGCTTCAAACAAATGTATTGAGCTGACGGCGCTTCGGAAGAACGAAAAATTTCCGGTAGAGATCACGGTTTCGCCGATTCGGCACAACGGAAGCTACCGCTTGAATGTGTTCGTGCGCGATATCGCAGAGCGCAAAAAAGCCGAAGAAGAACTCAGGAGCGCCCAATCACAAGTCATTCAAGCGGAAAAAATGAATTCAATCGGGCGCGTTGCTTCGGGCGTGGCCCACGAAGTGAAAAATCCGCTTGCCATTTTAATTCAAGGCATTGAGTTCCTGATGAAAAAAGTAGACCAAACAGATCCCGACGTTCGGATGGTTTTGCAAAGTATGCAGACTGCCGTTGCCAAAGCAGACATTGTGGTGCGCGGAATGCTGGATTTTGCCAGCGTGGCCAGCGTCAAAATGGAACAATATCATTTGAGGCATATCCTTGAAACTTCACTGCCTCTGGTCAAGCACCAGTTGGACCGTCAGAAAATTACTCTGGTCCAGGAATTCCGTCCCGATACGCCGGAACTGATGCTGGATAAAAACCGGATTGAACAGGTGTTCGTTAATTTATTGCTGAATGCGTCTCATGCAATGCCGAATGGCGGCGTTATTACGGTCAAAGTCTATCCGAAAAAATTAAGCGTGGGCGATCCCTTTACGGGCAAACGAAAACAGGATTTATTTCACGCCGGCGAGGAAGTGGTCATTGCAGACATCGAAGACACCGGCCACGGAATTCCCCCTGAGGTTGCCGATAAGATTTTTGATCCTTTCTTTACCACCAGGAGAACCTCCGGTGGCACCGGGTTGGGCCTGTCTGTTGTCAGGAACATCATTCAAATGCACCGGGGAATCATTAATCTCGAAAATAAGGAACAAGGCGGCGGCGCCCGCGCCAGGATCCTGTTCCGGACCTCGGGCCTGTAAGTCAGTATTACCCGCTTTAACGGTCGCGAATCGCCCCACTATTTGATATAATACCTACCTCAATTATCTTCTCTATGAAGCTAATACCGACAGCACCCTTCATTTTAGTTTCGTTCCTCTGTATTTTTCTTTCTGCCCAAGCGTTTGCAGCGTCTCTCAAAGCAGCCTCGGAGAAGACCTCGGAGTCTTCCCGAGCAGTATTTGAGGCAAAGGCCTCAAATGTTGAAAGCTACAGCCAACTCCTCGAAGCCATTCGCGAGGCCAGAGCTGCGAGTGAACAACGCGCGAGCCAGGAGAAAGTCCGATTGGCTTGGGAAACAGGAAACCTGATTAACCGGCACGTACTTCTGAATGCGGACCGCGCGGCTTACGGTGAAAATGTAATTCTCCGGCTTGCTAAAGATTTAGAGACAAGTGAAACAGAGCTTAGATATATGCTTCAATTTGCTCGGGAATATCCAATTCATCCGACGTCGGATGAATTGACCTGGTCGGACTATCGTGAAATGTTGTCTTTGAATGATCCCAAAGAACGCGAGCAATTAGCAGAGCAGGCCAAAAAAGGGAAATGGGATATCAACCGAATACGCCAGGAAATTAAACGGGCCAACGCCGCCAGAGAAGGAAAAACGCTCCCGAAAGAAACGCTGCATGCGACACATGGCAAACCCGGCACTTACCGCGTGATCAAAGCAAAAATTGGGCCGTATGAGGACCAGTTGGCGCTTGATCTTGGATTTTCCAATTACTATCAGCCTGGAGAACTCAAACATTTAAAAGAAGGAGACGCCGTTTTTGCGGAACGCGACCGGGAGGGTTATGCGCTCACCAAGACTCCGGCCCTTCCGAGCGATTTGTATACCTACCGCGCCTATGTTGTTGAAGTGATTGATGGCGACACCTTCCGCGCCATTGTGGACCTCGGTTTTGAATTCGTTACGGAACAAAAACTCCGGCTGCGCGGCCTGGACGCTCCGGAACTGGATACGCTTGAAGGAAAGGCCTCCAAGTCATTTCTGGAGAGTAAATTAAAGAAGGGCGCCCCGGTTTTAATCCGCACCGAGAAGTCCGACAAATACGACCGCTACCTCGCCGACGTCTTTGTCGACGGCAAATACCTCAACGAAGAACTTGTCGAAAAAAAATTAGCAGTCGCAGTGGAGTAAAATTATTTTCCTGCTATAATACATTTTACTTGCGCTTTACGCGCAAGTACTGCGCTGGGCGATTCAATGAAGATCGCCCGAGCGACCGTCCCGCAAGTACAAAGCAGTAACTCCCGCAAATTAATACGCGCAATTGAACCGTTTGCAATTACATCAAAAATTATGAATGATTTCATGTTCCGTTTGAATCGAGGAGAAATCGAATTATGAAAGGTGTTCGCAGTTTCAGAGTCAGACTTCGGGAAGAACTCAAAAACAAAAGTTTCAAGAAAGCTTTTGATGAAGAAGATTTCTACGCCCGTCTTGCGGTCCAAATCGCAAAACTCCGCCAGGAGCAGGGAATCAGCCAGCAAGAACTGGCCCGCCGGCTTCACACCTCTCAACAAACCGTTTCCCGCCTCGAAGATATTAATAATAGAAGTTTTACGCTGGGAACCTTAATGAAACTGGCCCGGGTTTTTCATAAGAAATTAGATATTGAGTTTATTTGATGTTGCAAATTGCAACATCAAATAGAAGAAGCGGTCACAATTTGCGACTACCTTTTCTAAGGTGCCAAAATATCACCTTAAAGAAGGCGGGTCCCGGTCAGTACAGAAAAATGCTTGAACAATGAACTCCTTGAACATGGTTTGGCTGTTAAGGTAGAATAAAACACAGATGAAAGAGAGCTTATATCGCGCTGCTAAAGAGTACGTGGAAATCATAGAAAAAATTGAAAAGACAGCCGACCCCAAAAAGCTTCAACTTTTGGAAGAAAAAAGGATAGAGCTTCACTGGAAATTTATCGATCTATTAAAAAGCCAGGGAATTAAATATAAAGATAGAGATCATGCTACTCGAATCGCTATTAGGATTGCAAATGGTGAGCTATGACATTAATTGAAATCGCTAGAATTTATACCGATTTGGTGAAGGCAGAAAGAGAAATTCCCGCCGAAGAGTTTCATGCCAAAGATCAAATCAATGCTTTGAGGACGAAATATCACGAAGCCCTAATGACAAAAATGAGGGAAGAAGGAATCGATTTTTCCGACCGTTTTGATGCGACTAATAAAGCATTTGAGCTCATCGGGCAACACGCACGTTCCGCTTAACTTCTTCGCTTGTAGAATGAAACCCGTCCCTAGCAGAACCGGTACTGAAAGAGTTATGGTATGGATTTATATTATAACTAGCATATTCACACTATTTTTGTGCGGAGTTAGTGAAGCATCATTATTTAAAAAGTCTACTCCGCATTTGACTCAGCCAACTATGTTACTTTTTCCCGTTAAAGACAAAGTAACTCCGATCAAGAAAATGATCATAGATAATGTCAAAGAAAATCAAATTGCCTACATTGCTGGAATAAAAAATGGAGATGAAATAATTTCTGTTGATGGGTTAACATTTGATACAGGTGAACAAGCAACGCGTTTCTTTAATGAAAAAACTTCTGAACTTACATTTAGAATTTTGCGTAACCTGGATGAAAAGACCTTTAAGTTGTTACCCAACCGCCAAACGCCAAAATATGGCTTTACGCTAAAATTCATTGATGAAAAAGGGTCTCGTGTTTATCCAACTAATTTAGTTTATGCGAACAATTCTTCAGCTAATTTAGAAAGCGCGACTCCTGTAGACGCTATTTTTCAGTATAAGGAAAAAAGTATGGTTACTTGTGGCGCTGCCCAATTTGGTCGAGTTGTATTTTTAAATCTGTCGATATTTAATTATGATGAGAAAGTATTGGAATTTAAGCCTCGGGATTCAGTTTTCTTTATGGCAAGCAATAAAAGAGTATTAACCCAAATTTCTACAGATCAAGCTGGAGTCTTAACGAGTACACGACTGTCGACGACAGACGAGGAAAAACATTTCATTCCTAGCGGTACTTCCAAGTTAATTCATTTATATTTTGATACTGAAAACAACACTGAACCCACTACGCTTCCATATTCTGTCAAAATTAATGTCAATGGCGATGAATATACTTTTGATTTTTTGTCAAAGCGGAGTTCTATAAGACTTTAACCCTAAAAATAAAGAACAGAAGAATAGAAACTGCAACCAGAACATTTCCCAAATTGCCAGGTTTAATTGGTTGAACCCGGCACTGCCGGAAACGGTACAGAAATTTAGTTCTTCTTCTAATAGATTAAACGATGGAAATTGCCAGAGGTTTTTCTTCGTCTTCGTGAATTAATTCGGGAGGAAACTTTACTTGTTGAATCTTTCTTTCAATTGCAGAACATTCTGAATAAACTGCCAAGGTATCTCCCGACAGCGTTAGCGAAAATTGTCGAACATACTTTGATTTAGGGTTTGAATCTTGCAATGGCGACTGCTCAGTAGTTGGGGGGGCACTTAAATTCAATGACAGGTGTTTTTTGATTAGGGGGCATGAGCTTAGATGGTTGAATTGCGCGGAAGAAGTTGGAAAATAGGGGACATGCTAAGATGCTGATTACTATAAAGCCGCCGAATTTTCTAAAAAAAGAACTCCAATCGCTTTTCAATTTCATAGTTACATTATACTCATATTTATCTTTTGCCACAACCCGAGTTTTGCAGTAGATCACTACATAGATCAGAACATTTCCTGAAGTGCCGGGTTTAAATGGAACCGATGAATCTAACGCAAAATAAAAAAATGAAAGTATCGTTTCGAACCGGCATCGTCTTTCTTTTTGGATTGCTCGTGCTCGGTGACTTAGTTTATCTCGCATTCAGCCGCCCTCTGATTCGGTCTATGTATGAGGGCAGGTCAATCGGAGTTCTCAATCGGGTCATTGAGGAACGTGCGAACTTCCCCGTGGAGAATTATTTTGCCTGGGGCGATTCGACCGTCATCAGTGCCAACGTTCTTTTCGCAGGTTTTCTTTGTCTTCTTTTAATTGCAAGTTTCATTCTTCCTCGTTTGAACCGTCGCCATCTTCTATTTATTGCGGCTTATCTCGTATTTCCCTTTATTGTGCTTGAAATTGCAACCCGGGTTTATTTTGTCGCCAGCGGCCGGAACATCGACATCTATCGGCATTATTCAACCTCTGGAGGGCCCGATATTATGATGGCGGACAAACTCTTGGGCTTCCGAATGATGCCCAATGTTACGCGCGAGGTCCATTCAGCCGACTTTGACATTGTATACCAGACCAATAGTCTTGGTCTGCGCGAGAAGGAAATTGAGCCGACTGAGAAATTCAAGATTCTTTT
>OBEQ010191203.1_pt1 | contig 39305 bp, 36 predicted proteins | sample 1670901 | NCBI WGS metagenome assembly OBEQ01 (sample SAMEA104232315, study PRJEB22302) | groundwater metagenome | biome: forest; feature: aquifer; material: groundwater | place: USA | collected 2011-08-07 | depth 5.4 m | reverse complement strand
CGGGCGAACGGGCGTTCGATCCGGTCCCCCACCCGTCGCCCGCCGCTCGCTAGCGTCGCCCGCATGCTCGCTCCCACCGCCGACACACTGCTCGACGGGCTCGACGAGTCGCAACGCGCGGCCGTCACCACCGATGCCGCGCCGCTCGCCATCCTGGCCGGCGCGGGCTCGGGGAAGACGCGCGTGCTCACCCGGCGCATCGCGTGGCAGGTCCGTGAGGAGCGCATCGACGCCACGCACGTGCTCGCGGTCACGTTCACGCGCAAGGCGGCCGGGGAGCTCGTCTCGCGCCTGGGCCGGCTCGGCGTGCGGGGGCAGCTCAGCGCGGGGACCTTCCACGCCATCGCCCTCGCCCAGCTCCGTCGTCGCCACGCCGACCGCGGCACCGAGATGCCGGCTCTGCTCGAGCGCAAGGCGCGCATCATCGGGCCGCTCCTCGCGGGTACGGCACGCGTCGCGCGGCAGAGCAGCGCCGAGCGGGCCGTGCGCGCGATGGAGATGGCGACTGAGATCGAGTGGGCCAAGGCCCGCCTGATCGGCCCCGATCGCTACGAGGTCGCGGTGGCGAGCGCCGCGCGCACGCCGTCCCGGCCCGCGGCCGAGGTCGCCGCGCTCTATGCCGCCTACGAGCGCGAGAAGAAGAAGCGGCGCCTCGCCGACTTCGACGACCTCATCTGGTGGTGTGCACGCGCGATCGAGACCGACCGCGAGTTCGCGGCCGTCCAGCGCTGGCGGTTCCGTCACCTCTTCGTCGACGAGTTCCAGGACGCGTCGCCGGCCCAGTTCCGCCTCGTGCGGGCCTGGCTGGGCGACCGTACCAACCTGTGTGTGGTGGGCGATCCCGACCAGGCGATCTACGGCTTCGCGGGCGCCGACACCGCCCACCTCACACGCTTCGAACAGCTCCTCCCGGGTGCCACCACCGTGCGCCTCGAGGCCAACTACCGCTCGACGCCGCAGATCGTCGCGGCCGCGCAGGCGGTGCTGGCCGACAGTGGACGGCGCCTCCCGCCGGTGCGCGTTCCTCAGCCCGAGGGTGCCGCGCCCCCGATCACGGCGTACCCGACCGACGACGCGGAGGCCCGCGGCGTCGCGCGGGCGCTGTGCGACGCGCACGCGGCCGGGCGCTCGTGGCACGCGCTCGCCGTGCTCTATCGGACCAACGCGCAGTCGGCTGCGTTCGAGGAGGCCCTGGCCCGCGAGGCGGTGCCGTTCCGCGTGCGCGGCGCGGGCCGGTTCCTCGACCGGCCCGAGGTGAAGGCCGCGCTCGACGCGCTGCGCGACACAGCCCGCGCCGCGCCACGCCGTCCGTTCGCCGACCACCTGACCGACCTCGCCTCCGACGCGGCCGACCTGGCCGAGGAGCGCCGCGAGCACGTCGACGCGCTGGCTCGCCTCGGCCGCGAGTACCTGGCCGTCGACGGCGGCGCCGGCTCTCTCGACGGCTTCCTCGCGTATCTCACCACATCGCTCCGAGGTGAAGGCACCGCCGAAAGCGGTGACGCGGTCGAGCTCCTCACCTTCCACCGGGCCAAGGGCCTCGAGTTCCACACCGTCTTCGTGGCCGGCATGGAGCGAGGCCTCGTGCCGATCTCGTTCGCCGAGACGCCGGCCGAGCGGGCGGAGGAACGACGGCTCCTCTACGTGGCGCTCAGCCGGGCGGCACGCGAGCTCCACCTCACCTGGGCCGAGCAGCGCACCGTCGGCCTGCGCTCGTCGAAGCGGACCCCGAGCCCGTGGGTGGGCATCGTGGCGGCCACCCTGCCGGGCCGCGATCCCGGCCGGGCCCCGCCCACGGTCGTCGACCCACGAGCCGCCCTGGCCGGCGTGCGGGCGCGACTCGCGCCGTCGGCGGCCGATCCGGAGCTGATGGCGGCGCTGGTCGAGTGGCGCCGGAACCTCGCCCGCGCCGCGGGTGTGCCCGCGTACGTGATCTTCAACAACGCCACGCTCGGCGAGGTGGCCGCGGCCAAGCCCCACTCGCGCGAGGCCTTGCTCACCCTCCCCGGGATCGGCCCCGTGAAGGCCGAGCGCTACGGGGACGCGCTGCTCGACCTCGTCGCCCGTCACCCCGTCCCCCAGGGTTGAGCTGGCCGTCAGGGTTGACTGGGCCCCCCAAAGGGCGCACGATCGGATAGGGCCGGCCAGACCGGAGGGCAACCATGCCGCGTACGCACTCGACGTACCCGCTCTTCCCCACCGACGACGGGTGGCCCTACCCCGACGGCCCGCTCGCCGAAGCCGCCGACCCGATCGCCGACGACGACATCGACCTCGACGCGCTCGAGCTCCGGGCCGATCCGCACGTCTTCGCCGACCTCACACCGCGGGAGCACGAGGTCCTGTCCCTCCGGTTCGGGCTGCGCGGGCCGGCGTTGTCGATGAAGGAGCTCTCGCGCGCCCTGGGCTGCTCGCACGCCGATGCCCGCGAGTGCCTCGGCCGCGCCATCGACAAGGTGCGCGCGCGGCTCACCGCCGGAGACGGCCCGGGCTAACCGGCCTCAGCAGGCGCCCCACAGGCCCCGACCGGCCCGACGGGCCTCGAGCTCCTCGTCGAGCATCGTGCGGGCGTGCGAGCCGTTGGGCGCGATCACGAGGAGCCGCGCGTAGCCGAGGCGCAGCAGCTCGTCGTCGAAGCGACGCCCGTCGACGATCACGTAGGCGAGACGCCGCCCATACCGGTCGTGGCGCTCGACATCGTCCTCGAGCCGCACCGGCCGGCCGGTGAGCCGGGCCGCGGTGAACGCCGCCGCCTCGGGCCCGAAGCACTGGACCGGCTTGGTCGGGTGGTGCACCTCGGGTGTGTCGACCCCGAGGAGCCGAACCGTCTCCACTCGGCCGCCCGCCTCGCGCACCTTGATGGTGTCGCCGTCGACGGCACGCACGACGACGGCGCGGGATTGAACGGCCGTGCTGTGACGCGCCCTTCCGAGCCACCACCCCAGCGCCGAGGCGGCGGCCAGCACGGCCACGATCACCACGGCCCGGGAGCGAGCCATGGCCCGACACTACCGGCAGCATGTGTCATTCATCTTGATGCATTTGCATCAGCACATTCGGGCGCCGGGCTCGCGTGCACTCGGAAGGGCCTGCCACGGCGCTCCGAGCGCGCGCCGCTAGGGTGACGCGGCCATGCCCCGCCGCTCCCGGCGCCTCGCGGCCGCCATCGTGCTCCTCGCCGTGGCCGGTCTGATCGCGGTGACGCTCGTCGGCCTCCCCAAGCTGAGCCACGACCGGGACCGGGCCGACCGGGCCTGGAAGCCCCTCCTCGCGCCGCTCGCCGCCCGCTACCGGCATCTGGCCGCGGTGGCCGACGGGCTCCGCCGCGCCGCGCCCGACCGCACGGTCGGCCGGGACCTGGCGAGCGGGTTGAAGCGGTGGGACGCGGCCCGCCCCGGGAGCGACGTGAGCGCCCAGGCCGGCGCGGCGAACGCTCTCGAGGGGCTAGCGGCCCGAGCCCGGGCCACGGTCAACGGCTCCGCTCGCCTCGGCGCCGACGACACGCTCAAGGCCGAGCTGGCCGCGTTCGACGCCGCCGCGCCCGCACCGGCGTCGATCGCCGCCTATGACGACGCGGCCCGTCGCTACCAGCAAACCCGTCAGAGCGCGCTCCGACGCTTCGTGGCCGCGGCGTTCGGCTACGACGCCCGCCCCACGCTCGCACCGGCGCCGCCCCCGACCTGACCCGTCGAGGTTGCCGGGGAGCCGGCCCCCCTGTCCTGGAGCCGCAGCCGGGAGGTCCACCCTCCGGTGGGGCGAGACCGGTACCCTGACCCGGAATCCGAGAGGGGGGTGATCGTGCGGAAAGCCGCTTCGCTCGTCGTCGCGACAGCTGCCGCCTCGGTCTTCACGATCCTGCTCGCGGGCCCGGCCGGCGCGGCGACGGCCACGGGCTGCTCGGGAAGCGCGACCTCGACCGACAAGAACGGCATCCCCGTCGACCAGGTGGCTGCGCCCGGGCCGGGCGGCACCAAGGACAATCCCTTCAAGATCGCGTACGACGGCCACGTCAAGTGGCAGGGCAAGACCGACACGCTCATCAAGCCGGGCAAGTACGAGGTCGACATCGGGCTGCCGTTCTCGTTCAGCGGCACGTTCAAGAACGGCGACAACAAGACGCAGTCGAGCGGCAACGAGAAGGTGAGTGACCGGATGCCGGTCAAGATCACCGGGCTGTTCAAGGTCGACGTGAAGGTGACCGGCACCGGCGGCTCGTGCAGCGGCAGCGCGTGGCTGCTCATCAGCGACAGCCCCCTCTTCACGCCGCTGTGGTTCGCGAGCGTGGTGCTGCTCCTGCTCGCGGTCCTCCTCTTCTACATGGGCGTGCCGGCCAACGAGGCCGAAGCGGCCGCCGAGTGGGTCCTGGGCGGCGGCGGGCCCGGGGGAGGGTAGGTACAGCGGTGAGCACGACGGCGCGCACTCGACGCAAGCGCTACCCGGTCCGGGGCTTCTTCGCCGGCCTCTGCCTCGGCCTCGGCTTGGCGATCATGTGTGTGATCTACGGCAAGGCCGCGGTCGGCACGTTGCCGCCGTACCTCATCATCGGCCTCGGCGTCGTCGTGGGCGTGCTCTGGGCCTACGGCGCGCCGGCACGCACGCGTCGAGGCGGTCGCCGGGCGGCGCCGTCGACACCCGCGCCGCCTCCGGCCGAGCCACCTCCGGGGCCACCCCCGCCGTACACCCCGACCGCCTGACACCATCTGGTCTCGGGAGCGTCACGCTTCAGTGGCGCGTCGGCGCGTTCGAAACATCTCGAGGCGCGTGACTGTCACACCCGGATGGTCTCCTTGCGCGATGACTGCCGGACTCGACGCCCGGATCGCCGCGCTCGCGGCCGCCCAGCACGGCGTGTTCGGCTGGCACCAGGTCGTCGGCTCCGGCGCAACCCACTCCCAGATGCGGAGGAGGGTCGAGAGCGGTCGGTGGGAGCGGCTCCGCCGGGGCGTCTTGCGTCGCGGGCGTGCCCGAGACCTGGAGCAGCGGCTCATGGCCGCGTGCTTCGCCTGCGGTGTGACGAGCACAGTGGTCTCGCATCGGGCCGCGGCGCGGCTCTACGCGCTCCAGGGCATCGAGAGCGAGCGCATCGAGCTGACGGTCTCGCGCGGGCAACGGCCACGTGTGCAGGCCACCATCCACCAGGCCGCGCTCGACCGGGACGACCGCCGAGAGCTGAGATCGCTGCCGGTCACTGCGCCCGAGCGCACGCTGCTCGACCTCGGTGTCGTGGCTCGGCCGGAGGTCGCTCGGGGGCAACCGGGGACGGGGGAACGGGCTCGGCGGTGTGCAGACGCCCTCAGCGCGAGGCGCCGAGCAAGCCCTCGTTGGCACGCTCGATGCGCGCCACCTCGTCGAGCGGGGCGACGCGCCAGAACGTGCGCACCGTCGCGTCCCAATCGGCCAGCATGCCCGCCGCGCATCGCGAGCCGGTGAGCTCGCGATGCATCTCGACGAGGAAGCGCAGCTCGGCGCGCTCTGTGTCGTCGAGGCTCGCCGCGTCGACCAGCTGGCGGTTGAGTCGGGTGGCGAGCGTCCCCTCGGGGTCGTAGACGTAGGCCTCGCCGCCGGTCATGCCCGCGCCGAGGTTGTAGCCGACGGGGCCGAGGGCGACCACCACACCGCCGGTCATGTACTCGCACGCGTGGTCGCCCGTCCCCTCGACCACCGCGGTCGCGCCGCTGTTGCGAACGCAGAACCGCTCGCCCACCCGGCCCGCGATGAAGACCTGCCCGCCGGTCGCGCCGTAGAGGACCGTGTTGCCGGCGAGCACGGGGTCGCCGGCGTCGTCGGCCGGAGGTCGCACCACCACGCGGCCGCCGCCCATCCCCTTGCCGAGATAGTCGTTGGCCTCGCCCACGAGCTCGAGCTCGATGCCCTCGGCGAGGAAGGCCCCGAAGCTCTGGCCGGCCGCGCCCCGGAAGCGGGCCGTTACCGACCCGGGCGGCAGCCCGTCGCCCCACTCGAGCCCGACCGCGCCGCCGAGCGACGCCCCGACGGTCCGGTCGGCGTTGGTGATCTCGTACTCGAGCTCTCCGTGGTCGCCTTCCCAGAGCGGGCGGAAGCCGTCGAACAGCAGCTGCTCGTCGAGCGCCGAGCGGGGCCGCTGCACCGGCACCGCGGCCACGAAGCGGCGCGGTGTGGTGGGATCTTCCGGCGGCACGAGCAAGGGCGAGAGGTCGAGCGAGTCGGCTCGCTCGTTGCCCGTCACGCGCTGGCGGAGCAGGTCGACGCGGCCGACGGCGTCGTCGAGCGAGCGCAGCCCGAGGGAGGCGAGCAGCTGCCGCACCTCCTCGGCGACGAACAGCAGGTACGCCGCGACACCCTCGGGCGTACCGGCGAACTTTGCCCGCAGGTTGGGCCGCTGCGTCGCGATGCCGGTGGGGCAGGTGTCGCGGTGGCAGGCGCGCACCATGATGCAGCCCTCGGCGACCATCGCCGCGGTGCCGAACGAGTACTCGTCGGCGCCGAGCAACGCGGCGATCAGCACATCGCGGCCCGTCTTGAAGCCCCCGTCGACACGAACACGCACGCGAGCGCGCAGGTTGTTCTCCACGAGCGCCTGCTGCGCGTCGGCGAGGCCGAGCTCCCAGGGCATGCCCGCGTTCTTGATCGACGACAGTGGCGACGCGCCGGTGCCGCCGTTGCTCCCCGAGATCTGCACGACATCGGCGAGCGCCTTCACGACGCCGGCCGCGATCGTGCCGACGCCCGCCTCGGCCACCAGCTTCACCGACACGTCGGCCGCCGGGTTGACCTGCTTCAGATCGAAGATGAGCTGGGCGAGGTCCTCGATCGAGTAGATGTCGTGGTGCGGCGGGGGCGAGATGAGACCGACACCGGGCTGCGTGTGGCGGAGACGGGCGATCTCGCCGCTCACCTTGTGGCCCGGAAGCTGGCCACCCTCGCCCGGCTTCGAGCCCTGGGCGATCTTGATGTTGAGCTCGTCGGCGAACGCGCAGTACTCGGGCGTCACGCCGAAGCGGCCGGACGCGATCTGCTTGATGCGCGAGTTCTTGTCGCGGGCGGTGCCGCGCGTGCGGAACCGATACGGGTCCTCGCCACCCTCGCCGCAGTTGCTCTTGCCGCCAATGAGGTTCATGGCCATGGCGAGGGTCTCGTGGGCCTCGGCCGACAGCGACCCGTGCGACATCGCACCGGTCGAGAACCGCCGCGTGATCTCGGCGACCGGCTCGACCTCGTCGAGGGGAACGGGCTCGCCGGCGGGCCCGAGCTCAAGGAGGTCGCGAAGCTCGACGAGTGGGCGGTCCTCGACCAGCTTGCGGAACCTCTCGTAGAGATCGGTCCGGCCCTCCGCGATCGCGCGCTGGAGCAGGTGGGCGGCGCGGAGGTCGGCCGGCGCGGGCTCGCCCAGTGGCTCGCCGTCCTCCCCCAACGCGGGGAGGGTCGCCTCCCGGAGGGACAGCACGCGCCCGCCGGCGGTCACGCCGTCGCCGTTGCCGTCGGCACCGTCACCGTCGGCACCGTCACCGTCGGCACCATCGCTGTCGGCACCGTCGTCGACGGCCGCGGTGACCACCCCGCTCACCGCGTGGAGGGCGTCACACACGTCGGGGTTGTTGCCGTGGTACTCGCCGCCGCGCTTTCGGAACCGGATCAGCCCCGGCTCCTCGAGCGCGGCCGTCTCCGAGCCGAACCCGGACGCGTGCCGGGCGAGCGCGTCGGCACCCAGGACGTCGAACCCCACGCCGCCGACGGTCGAGGTCGTGCCCCGTAGGCAGACTTCGACCACCTCGGGAGCGAGGCCGATGGCCTCGAAGATCTGCGCAGCGCGGTAGCCGTCGACGGTGGAGATCCCCATCTTCGAGAAGATCTTCAGCACGCCGTCCTCGAGCGCGGCCTGGAGCTTGGCCTGGGCCTCGGCCGAGTGCAGCTCGCCGAGCTGGCCGTGGTCGGCGAGGGCGGCGACGGTCTCGAGCGCGACGCGCGGACAGATCGCGTCGGCGCCATAGCCGAGGAGCGCGGCCAGGCCGTGCACGTCGCGCGCGTCGCCGACGTCCACCACGATCGAGGCATCCTGGCGCGAGTGCGCGGCGACGAGGCGGTGGTGCACGGCGCCGGTGGCGAGCAACGACGGAACCGCGGCCCGCGCGGGGCCCACGCCGGCGTCGGACAGCACCACGATCGCCGCGCCGCCCGTCACCGCGGCCTCGGCTTCGGCGGCCAGGCGCCCGAGCCCGACCTCGAGGCCGTCGGGACCGTCGGCGACATCGAAGGTGGCATCGAGCCCGACGGCCGCGAACGGCGCGTGCGCGGCGTCGAGCAGCGAAGTGATCGCTCCCGGGTAGAGGAAGAACGTCGGCAGCTCGAGGAGCCGCGCCGCCTCGGGGCGTTCCGTGAGCAACGGCTGGCGGGGGCCGAGGCAGGTGCGGAGCGACATGACCAGACGCTCGCGGAGGTGGTCGATGGGCGGGTTGCTCACCTGCGCGAACCGCTGCTTGACGTAGTGGAACAGCGGACGGGGCCGCGACGACACCGCGGCGAAGGGGATGTCGTCGCCCATCGAGAAGGTGGGCTCCTTCGCGTCCGTGGCCATGGGCTTCAGCACCATCGCCACCTCTTCCTTGGTGAGCCCGAACGCGGCCTGCTGCCGCACGAGCTCCTCCTCGGCGACGGCGAGCTCGACGGCCTGGCCGATTGGGAAGGGGCGCAGCCCGTCGCGGGCCCAGTCGGCATACGGGGCGCGCCGGCCCAGCCACGTCTTCACCTGTTGATCGTGCTGCACGCCTCCGGCATCGGGATCGACGCAGAGCATCTCCCCAGGCCCGAGGCGCCCCCGGCGGACGGCGCCGTGACCGACCAGCGGCACTGCACCCGCCTCGGACGCGCAGACGACCAGCCCGCTCTCGCACACCTGCCAGCGCAACGGACGCAGGCCGTTGCGATCGAGGGCCGCACCGACGCGCCGGCCGTCGGTGAAGACGAGCCCGGCCGGCCCGTCCCAGGGATCGCTCAGGCACGCGTGATAGCGGAAGAAGTCACGCACGCCCGGCGCCAGGTCGCGCTGACCTTCCCATGCCTCGGGCACGAGCATCGCGATCGCGTGGCGCACGTCGCGCCCACCGCGGAGGAGGAGCTCGACGGTGGCGTCGAGCTTGCCGGAGTCGGAGTCGGAAGCGTCGAGCACCGGGCGCAGGTCGGCTTCCGGCCCCAGCCCGACGTCCTCGGTGCCGAGCCGGCCGCGAGCGAGCATGCGGTGCTCGTTTCCCTGCACGGTGTTGATCTCGCCGTTGTGGCAGAGCAGCCGGAAGGGCTGCGCTCGCTCCCACGCCGGTGACGTGTTGGTCGAGAACCGGCTGTGGAAGATCGCGAGTGGCGCGACGAAGTCCGCGCTCGCGAGATCGGGGAAGAACGCCGGGAGCCGGTCGCTGATGACGAGTGCCTTGTACGTGACCGTCGCGAACGACCAGCTCGCGAAGTAGTGGCGCACACCGGCCTCTCGGCAGATCGCCTCGGCCCGGCGGCGGGCCCGGAACGCCCGACGCTCGGCCTCGTCGGCCTCCATCACCTCGGGGCGGAGCAGCAGGCCCTGGCGGATGGCGGGGAGATCGACGCGGGCGGCCGCGCCGAGGTGCGCCTCGTCGACGGGCACGTCGCGCCAGCCGGCCAGCTCGACACCCTGGGCCGCGCACGCCTCGGCGACGGCGGCCTCCGCAGTCCGACGGGCATCGTCGTCGAGGTCGAGGAAGGCGGTGACCACGCCGAGCCGGGCCGGGTCGAGCGCTGTCCGCAGCGCCTCGCCACCCACCCGGGCGAAGAAGGCACGCGGGATGGGCGTCAGCAACCCGGCGCCGTCGCCCGAGAGGCCGTCGGCCGCGATCGCGCCGCGATGCCGTACGCAGGCGAGGCCCCGCAGCGCCAGGTCGACGATCTCGCGACTCGTCTCTCCGGAGGAGCCCGCGACGAAGCCGATACCGCAGGCATCGAGCTCGGCTCGTTGGCGGGGCGAGCGTCGCAGGTCGGGCACGGTGTCTCCTCGCTCGAAACCGGACACGGCGAGGCGACCACCGGACGCGTCGCCGAGATCCGGGATGGGATCCGCTCGGTTGCTGCGACGACGCTGTCGCGGACCCATCATGATAGCGGACGTGACCGCCGCAGCTCGTGTTCAGGATCCGACCGTGGCCGTGCTCGGTGGCGGCCAACTGGGCCGGATGCTCGGCCTCGCCGGCATCCCCCTCGGCATCGGGTTCCGCTTCCTCGACCCGTCGCCCGACGCCAGCGCGCAGGCGCTCGGCCCGCTGGTGGTCGGCCCGCTCGGCGACGAGACCGCGCTGGCCGAGGTGTCACGCGGCGCCGACGTGGTCACCTACGAATGGGAGGGCGTGCCGGCGGGCGCGGCGCGCTTCCTCGGGGCGCGCGGGCTCCCGGTGCTTCCCCCCGCGGAGGCGCTCGAGGTGGCACAGGACCGGCTGGCCGAAAAGACCTTGTTCCGCCGGCTCGGCATCGCGGTACCCGAGTTCGCCGCCGTCGACGACCTCGGCGGGCTGTGGAGCACGATCGCGGACACAGGGCTGCCCGCGGTGCTGAAAACGCGCTGGGGAGGCTACGACGGCAAGGGGCAAGCCGTGCTGCGCGAGCCGGGCGACGTCGAGCCGGCCTGGCGAGCGCTGTGCGACCGCGCGCCGCTCCTCGTCGAGTCCCTCGTGGGCTTCGAGCGCGAGCTGTCGATCCTCGCCGCACGCGGCCGCGACGGGCGGTGCGTCTCGTGGCCGCTGGTCGAGAACGTGCACCGGGGCGGGATCCTGCGCACCAGCCGCGCCCCCGCGCCGGGCGTGACCCCCGAGCTCCAGGCGCTCGCGGAGGACTACGGGGCGCGGCTGCTCAGGGAGCTCGGCTACGTCGGCGTGCTCGCGTTGGAGCTGTTCGAGACGGGCGGCGCGCTCGTGGCCAACGAGCTCGCGCCCCGCGTCCACAACTCGGGGCACTGGACGATCGAGGGCGCGGCCACGAGCCAGTTCGAGAACCACCTGCGCGCGGTCGTGGGCTGGCCGCTCGGGCCGACCGACGCGGTGGGCGCCGCCGCGATGGTGAACTGCGTCGGCGCGCTCCCCGACCCGGCCGTCGTGCTCGCGGTCGACGGCGCCCACCTCCACCGGTACGGCAAGTCGCTCCGCCGGGGCCGTAAGGTAGGTCACGTGACCGTGGTCACCCCTGACGACGCCGAGCTCGACGCCCGCCTCGCCGCGCTCCGCGAGGTGCTACCACCGGACGACGGCTGAGGCTCGATCCATCGCTGCAGCTCCCGCTCTGGCGTCACGAAGCCATCGTTTTCGAGGGCTCGGTGACGCCAAAGCGGGCCGGGCGGGCCGGGCGGGCCGGGCGGGCCGGGAGGAGCCGCCACGGCTGCTACTTGATGGCGCCGGTCTCGCGCAGCTCGGCCAGCTCGGCGGGCGAGAAGCCCCACGCGAGGAGCGTCTCGTCGGTGTGCTGGCCGGGCCAGGCGGGGGGGCACTGGATCGCGCCGGGGGTACGGCTGAAGCGCGGCGCCGGCGCGGGCTGCATCACGCCGTGCTCCTTCACGATCGTGCCGCGCGCCTTCACGTGCGGGTGCTGCGGCGCCTCGTCCATCGTGAGCACGGGAGCGAAGCAGGCGTCGGTCATCTCGAGCACCTCGCACCACTCGTCGCGAGTCTTCGTCTTGAACAGGGCGGTGAGCTTCTCGCGCAGGACCGGCCAGCCCGACTGGTCCATCTGCGCAGCAAGGCCGTCGTCGGCCAGCCCGAGACGCTGGAGGAGCTCGGCGTAGAACTGCGGCTCGAGCGAGCCGAGCGAGACGAACCTGCCGTCGGCGGTCTCGTAGGTGTCGTAGAACGGGGCGCCGGTGTCGAGCACGTTGGTGCCGAACTCGCCCCAGACCCCGAGGGCGTGGAAGCCCCAGATCATCGTCATGAGGATGGCGGCGCCGTCGACCATCGCCGCGTCGATCACCTGTCCCTTGCCGGAGCGCCCGGCCTCGAGCAGGCCGCATACCACCCCGAACGCCAGCAGCATCCCGCCACCGCCGAAGTCGCCGACGATGTTGATGGGCGGGGTGGGCTTGGTGCCGGCCCGGCCGAAGTGGGCGAGCGCGCCGGCGAGCGCGATGTAGTTGATGTCGTGGCCGGCGGCCTGCGCGTACGGGCCCTCCTGCCCCCAGCCCGTCATGCGCCCGTACACGAGCCTCGGGTTGCGGGCAAGGCACGTGTCCGGGCCGATGCCGAGCCGCTCGGCCACGCCCGGCCGGAACCCCTCGATGAGCGCGTCGGCCTGGTCGACGAGGCGCAGCACGGTCTCGACGCCCTCGGTCTGCTTGAGGTCGACGCCGATCGAACGCCGCCCTCGGTTGAGCACCTCGAGTGAGGGCTTCGCCGGGTCGGCTGTGCTCACGGCCTGGGGCCGGTCGACGCGGATCACGTCGGCACCCATGTCGGCGAGCATCATCGCCGTGAACGGCCCGGGCCCGATGCCCGCGATCTCGATCACCTTCACACCCTGCAACGGTCCCGGCACGTCGACTCCTCACTCGCAGGTGGAATCCTTCGACGATAGAGCCCACCTCACGCCCGCGTCAGACCGGAAGGGGAGGCCACGGCCTTCGTTGCAGCGTGAGCACCGGCATGCGGATGTCCTGCTGCAACGAAGCGTGCTCGGATCTCGCGCCGTCCCCGGCATCACAGGCGGTCGGTCGCCGTCAGAACGCGAGCGCGAGACCGGGGCGCGGCCACGGCAGCGACACGAGCTTGCCGGTGGCCGAGAGGGTGACGAACGCGGTGCGCAGCCCGTCGCCTCCGAAGCACACGTTGGTCACCATCGGGTCGGGCAGCGCGACGTGCTCGACCGACGCGCCGTCGGGCGAGATCACGGTGAGCCCCCCGTTGACGAGCGTGCCGACGACCACGTTGCCCGCGCCGTCGACACCCAGCGAGTCGAAGAGCTGCAGCCCCGGCGCGCCGTGGAGCAGGCTCCCCCCTCCGGCTGCGATCGACACGCCCCCGGCGATCTCACCGGGCCCCGTCAGCTCCCACTGGTACACGCGCCCCGTGTAGGTCTCGGCGGCGTAGAGCCTCGCGCCGTCGGGCGAGAGCCCGATGCCGTTGGGCGAGTCGAGCGGGTAGATCACCTCGCGGATCGACGAGCCGTCGGGCCGCGCGTAGTAGACCCCGCCGTGCGTGCGCTCGCGCTCGCGGAACTTGCCGTGGTCGGTGAACCAGAAGCCGCCGCTCGCGTCGAACACGATGTCGTTCGGACCGACGAGCGGGTGGCCATCGCACTCCCCGTAGAGCACGGTCACCTCGCCGGTGGCGAGGTCGACGCGCTCGATGCGGCCCCCGGAGTAGTCGGCGGGCTGGAGCTGCGCGGTGATGGTCAGACCGCCGATCTCATGGAAGTCCCAGCCGCCGCTGTTGCAGACGTAGACCGCGCCGTCGGGGCCGATGGCGAGGCCGTTGGGGCCGCCGCCCGGCTCGGCGACGACTTCGACCGTGCCGTCGGCGTGCACCCGGTCGACGGTGCGGCGCTTGATCTCGACACAGAGGAGGGAGCCGTCGGCCGTCCACACCGGCCCCTCGGGGAACTGGAGCCCGGTCGCGATCTCGGTCAGGTCCATCTCGGCCATCCGACCATCGCCTTGACCCGGTGGTCAAGCAGCGGTTGAGATGAGGGCGTGAAGCTCCGCCTCGACCCGTCCGACGAGTACCTGCACCCGCTCGAGTCGGCGTCGAACTTCAACGAGAGCATGTACTTCAACGTGTTCGACGCGCGCGAGCGCGTGGGCGGCTTCCTCCGCCTCGGCAACCGGGCCAACGAGGGCTACGCCGAGATGACCGCCTGCCTTTACCTCCCCGACGGCCGGGTCGGCTTCATGTTCGGCCGGCCCGAGATCACGACCAACGACGCCTTCGACGCCGGCGGCATGCGCTTCGAGGTCGTCACGCCGTTCGAGGAGCTGCGCGCTTCCTACACCGGTAAGGTCGCGCTCCTCACCGAGCCGCTCCAGATGGCCGATCCCCGCAAGGCGTTCACCGAGAATCCGTGGGTCGACGCCGCGGTCGAGCTCGGCTACCGGGGCGTGGCGCCGATGTGGGGTGGCGAGCCGGTGAACGACGACGGCTCCCCGCTCGAGGAGGATCTCTCGGGCGGCTTCGCCCGCGGCCATTACGAGCAGCATGTGGGCGCCCGCGGCGTGATCCGGGTGGGTGACGAGGAGTGGGAGATCGACGGCTACGGACTACGCGACCACTCGTGGGGGCCGCGCTTCTGGCAGGCGCCTTGGTGGTACCGGTGGCTGACGATGAACTTCGGCGAGGACGCGGGCTTCGTGATCTCGATCATCACCGCGCGCGACGGCTCGCAGCGCATCGGCGGCGTCGCGCTCGACGGCGGCGTCTACCACCACGTCGACGACGCGAAGATCGAGACGCGCTGGACCGGCCCCGACTCGTACCACCGGTCGATCCGGGCGTGGGCTCGCACCAAGGAGCGCGAGTACGAGATCGAGGGCGAGGTGCTCAACCTCGTCCCCCTGCGCAACCGTCGTACGAGCCCCGACGGCGAGCAGCTCCTCACCCGCATCTCCGAGGGGATGACGGAGTGGCGCTGGGACGGCCGCACCGGCTACGGCCTGTCGGAGTACCTCGACCAGATCGTCGACGGCCGCCCGGTGGGGGTCGGCGCCTGAGTCCGATCGCGCTCGACGAAGGCTGTCTCGCCGCCGCCGCCGAGCGGCACCTCTCGGAGCGCGTGGACGTCGAGAGCCTGCGTCGCCTCTCCGGCGGTGCGTCGCGTGAGTCCTGGTCGTTCGACACCGTCGGCGCCGACGGCATTCCAACCGGCCTCGTGCTGCGGCGCGACCCGGGTGGTTACCTCGGCACCACCGACCGCTCCACCGAGTACGACCTCCTGCGGGTCGCGGCCGCGCACGGCGTACCGGTGCCACGGGTGCGGTTCGTCCTCGAGCCCGCCGACGATCTCGGCGTCGGCTTCGTGATGGATCGGATCGAGGGCGAGACGATCGCCCGCAAGATCCTGCGCGACGACGAGTACGCGCCGGCGCGGGCCGTGATGGCCCGCCAGTGCGGCGAGATCGCGGCTCGGATCCACGCGATCCCCGAGAAGAGCCTGCCGCCGCTTCCGGTGCAGTCGGCCGCCGACCAGGTGGACCAGTTCCGGGGCTACCTCGACGGCTTCGGCGAGCCGCATCCGGCCTTCGAGCTGGGGCTGCGCTGGCTGGCCGAGCACGCGCCTCGCACCGGGACAGGCACCGAGACGCGATCAACCTTGGTGCACGGCGACTTCCGCAACGGCAACTTCGTCGTCGGCCCCGAGGGCATCCGCTCGGTGCTGGACTGGGAGCTGGCCCACCGAGGCGACCCCGTCGAGGACCTGGGCTGGCTGTGCGTGAAGTCGTGGCGCTTCGGCGTGCCCGGCCGGCCGGTGGGCGGGTTCGGTCAGTACGCCGAGCTCCTCGCGGCGTACAAGGCGGCCGGCGGGGCCACCGTCGATCCGGGGCAGCTGCGCTACTGGGAGGCGTTCGGCACGCTGAAGTGGGGCGTGATGTGCGAGATCCAGTGCTTCACGCACCTGCACGGCCTGGTCCGGTCGGTCGAGCTCGCGGTGCTCGGCCGGCGAGTGGCCGAGATGGAGTGGGATCTGCTGGAGCTGATCGGATGACACTGCAACTCCGGAGAACCCCGTGACGCTGCACGATCGACCCACGGCCGGCGAGCTCCTCGAGGCCGTGCGCGAGTTCCTCGAGCGCGACGTGATGCCGGCCGTCGAGGGCCGGGTCGCCTTCCACGCCCGGGTGGCGGTGAACGCACTCGGCATCCTCGAACGCGAGCTCGCATCCGGCCCCGGCCTCGACGCCGAGGAGCGCGAGCGCCTACGCGCGCTGCTCGGCCACGACGGCACGATCACCGAGCTCACCACCGAGCTGGCATCCCGGATCCGCGACGGCTCACTCGACGCGTCGCACGCGCAGGTGGTCGAGCACGTCCGCGCCACGGTGCGGGCCAAGCTCGAGGTCGCCAACCCACGCTATTCGGCCGAACCGGGCGACGCGACCGATCCCTCCGAGCTGCGAGGCTCCTGAGTGCGGATCGCCACCTGGAACGTCAACTCGCTCAAGGCCCGGCTCCCGCGGGTGGAGGAGTGGATCGGCTACGCGCGGCCCGACGTCTTGTGCCTCCAGGAGACGAAGCTGTCGGACGACGCATTCCCGCACCTCGGTTTCGGCTCCCTCGGCTACGAGAGCGTGCACCACGGGCAGGGCCGCTGGAACGGCGTGGCCATCCTGTCGCGGGTGGGCGTGGCCGACGTCGCCACCGGCTTCGGCGACCTCGCCGATCCCTACGAGGGCGACGCCCGCCTCATCGCGGCCACGTGCGGCGGGCTCCGGGTCGTGAGCGTCTACGTGCCCAACGGGCGCGAGGTCGGCAGCGACTTCTACGACCGCAAGCTCGTGTGGCTCGAGCGACTCCGCGACTGGCTCGCCGCCCACAGCACGCCCACCGACCGGTTGGCGGTGCTGGGCGACTTCAACGTGGCCCCCGAGGATCGCGACGTGTGGTCGCCGACCGCGTTCGAGGGCGCCACCCACGTGACCGAGCCCGAGCGGGCCGCGCTCGCGCAGCTCCGCGACTGGGGGCTGGTCGACCTGTTCCGGTGCCTCTACGACCAGGACCGGCTCTTCACCTACTGGGACTACCGACGCGGCGACTTCCACCAGCACCGCGGCATGCGCATCGACCTCGCGTACGGCACCGCGCCGGTCGCCGAGCGGGCCAGCTTCGCGCTGGTCGACCGCAATGCCCGCAAGGGCGAGGGCCCGTCGGACCACGCGCCGCTCCTGGTCGACATCGACGACTCGTAGCCGGCCGGGCCGATCGCCCCGGGCTCGTCGTCAGCCGTCGCGCCGGGCCAGCGCAGCGTCCAGATGGCGCTGCATCGGCTCGCCCGACGCCGCCATGTCGAGCGAGTAACGGAGCGTGTCGCCGTCGACCTCGAAGACGCGACGCACCGCGTCCACCCGCTTGGACGACGGGGCCCCGACGACCGACGTGCTCTGGATCGTGATGCGGTGGCCGTGCACGGCGCCGTCGCCGATCTCCACGTGCCCGGTGGACAGCGCCAGCACGAGCTCGAGCCGGCCGCCTTCGCGCGCTCGCCAGAAGCCCGCCTCGCCGTGGAGCGGGCGGTCGTCGTCGAGCGCCCACGTGCGCTGCCGGTAGGCAAGGAAGGGCTTGCCGACGTGCGTGAACACGACCTCCTCCCCGTAGCCGAACGGCTGGATCGTCGGGTAGACGCCCCCGCCCTCCCCCACCCACATGCCGAGGAGGAACGCGAACGGAGCGAGGTCGGGGTGGAGCCCAACCTCGCGATCGAGCCCGCTCATGGCACGAGCTCGAGGGCACGGCGCGCGAGCGCGGGCACGCCCTCGCCGAGCACCTGGAAGAACGCGTCGTCGCTGGTGCCGGCGAGGAAGCGCGCGTAGGAGCCCTCCATGACGCAGGCCAGCTTGAACAGCCCGAGCACGCAGTAGAAGGGCAAGTGCGAGAGGTCGCGGCCGGTCGCGGCCGCGTAGCGCTGCGCCAGATCGACCCGCGTGGGGAGGCCGGGCGCGCCGGCGACCGGGAGGTTGGCCCCGAACAGCGAGCCCTCGCCGGGGTCGAGCCACAGACCGAGCAGCCAGCCGAGGTCGACGAGCGGGTCACCGATGGTCGCCTGCTCCCAGTCGAGCACCGCCCGCGGCCGCACCGGAAGCGTTGCCTCGAACATGACGTTGTCGAGCTTGTAGTCGCCGTGGATCACCGTCGGAGCCTGCATCGGTGGCGTGTGTGCGGCAAGCCAGCGCCCGGCCTCGTCCACCTCGGGGAGCTCGCGCGTCTTGTAGCGAGCGAGCTGACCCAGCCATCGCGGCACCTGGCGGTCGAGGTAGCCCTCGGGCCTGCCGAAGTCGTCGAGCCCGGCGGCGCGCCAGTCGAAGGCGTGGAGGCCCACGAGCAGGTCGACGAGGGCGTGCGCGAGGGCGACGGGCGTGGCAGGGTCGACGGCGAGCGCCTCGGGCACCCGGTCGCGCACGACGACGCCGTCGAGGAGCTCCATCAGGTAGAAGGGCGCGCCGAGCACGGAGGGATCAGCGCACAGGGCGACCGGCGTCGGCACCGGCACCGCTCCCGCGTGCTCGATGAGCGCGCTGAGCAGCCGGTGCTCACGCGCCATGTCGTGCGCGGTGGGCGAGAGCGGGGTGCGGGGCGGGCGACGGAGCGCGAGCCGCAGCGTGCCCCGCTCGACGCGAAACACCTCGTTGGAGTGGCCGGTGGTGACGCGCTCGACCGTGAGCGGCCGACCGGGGGCGAGGCCGCGCGCGTCCATCCAGCCCGCGAGTCGCTCCGGTTCGACCAGCAAGCGCGGGGCGTCCGCGTCCGTGTGGCTCACGGCCGCCGATTCTTGCCGAATGCGGGGCCCCGCTCGTGCGCTCGCTGTGACCGAGGTCATGGTGACAGGGGGGGGCAAAACGGGCAGAGTGCGGAGACCACTGACCGCCGTTCACACCGGAGGACCGGACAGGATGCTCGGCCGGCTCGCCCGCTTCACGGTACGGCGCCGCAAGGCCATCCTCGTGGCCACCGGCGTCGTGTTCGTGATCGCCGCCGCCGGCGGCGGCGCCGTCGCCGAGCACCTCACCACCAGCGGCTTCAACGACCCGCACGCGGAAGCGAGCCGGGCCATCGCCGCGGTGGAGCACGCCTTCAAGACCCGGCCGCCCAGCATCGTGCTGCTCGTCAGCGCCCGACACGGCACCGTCGACGACCCCGAGGTGGTCGCGGCCGGCACCGCGCTCACGAGGCGGGTCGCGGCAGAGCGAGGCGTCGAGCAGGCCGCGTCGTACTGGACGCTCGGCTCGGTACCGCCGCTGCGCGGTCACGACGGCAAGCAGGCGATGGTGCTCGTGTCGGTGGGCGGCGAGCTCGACGACTCGGCCAAGAAGGTGGTCGGCCACCTGTCGGCCCGTTACACGGGCGTCGACGGGCCGATCGTGGTCGGCGTGGGCGGCCAGAGCGAGGTGTTCCGCCAGGCGGGGATCCAGATCCGAGAAGACCTCGCGACCGCGGAGCTCATCGCGGTGCCGATCACCCTGGTCCTGCTGGTGCTCGTGTTCGGAAGCGTTGTCGCCGCCGGGCTCCCGCTCGCGGTCGGGGGGTTCGCGGTGATCGGCACCTTCCTCGCGCTGCGGGTGATCGCCTCGTTCACCAGCGTGTCGATTTTCGCGCTCAACATGACCACGGCGATGGGCCTCGGGCTCGCCATCGACTACAGCCTGTTCATCGTCTCCCGGTACCGCGAGGAGATGGCGCGCGGGCTCGAGCCCCACGACGCGGTCGTGCGCACGGTGGAGACCGCGGGCAAGACGGTCACGTTCAGCGCGCTCACGGTCGCGGTGTCGCTGGCCGCGCTCCTCGTGTTCCCCCTCGCGTTCCTGCGCTCCTTTGCCTACGCGGGGATCGCGGTCGCGCTCATCGCGGCCGTCGGCGCCGTGGTGACCCTGCCCGCGATCCTCGCCGGGCTGGGTCGCAACGTGGACCGCTGGGTGCTGTGGCGACGCAAGCCGAAGCCAGTGGGCGAGGGCGTCTGGCACCGGGTCGCTACCACCGTGATGCGTCACCCCATCCCGGTCGCCACATCGGTGATCCTCTTCCTCCTGTTCCTCGGACTCCCGTTCCTGCGCATCACCTTCGGTCTCCCCGACGACCGCGTGCTCCCCGCCGGGCTGTCGAGCCGGGCTGTCGCCGGCCAGCTCCGGCACAACTTCTCCTCCAGCGAGTCCGGGGCCCTCTCGGTGGTCGCCACCGGGATCGGCGACGCCGGTGGCCGCCAGGCCGAGGTCGAGGCGTACGCGACCCGTCTCTCCGGGCTACGCGGGGTCGCGAGGGTCGACGGCCGCGTGGGGAGCTACGTGCGCGGAGCGCGCGTGCAACCGCCGGGGCCGGGAGCGGCCCGCTTCGTTGCACGCGACGCCACCTGGCTGTCGGTCGTGCCCTCCGTCGAGCCGATCTCCCCTGCCGGTGAGGACCTCGTGAAGCGGATCCGCCACGAACCCGCGCCCTTCAAGGTCCTCGTGGGCGGCAGCTCGGCCGAGCTGCTCGACGGCAAGGCCTCGCTGTTCGGCCGCATGCCACTCGCCCTGATGCTGATCGGGGCGGCCACCTTCGTGCTGCTGTTCCTGATGTTCGGGAGCCTGCTCGTGCCGGCCAAGGCGCTCGTGATCAACCTGCTGAGCCTGACCGCGACCTTCGGGGCGATGGTCTGGATCTTCCAGGACGGCCATCTGTCGGGGGTACTCGACTTCACTCCGACCGGCCTGCTCGACACCACCACGCCCATCCTCATGTTCTGCATCGCGTTCGGTCTCTCGATGGACTACGAGGTGTTCCTGCTCTCGCGCATCAAGGAGGAATACGACCGGACCCGCGACAACACCGCGTCGGTGGCGATGGGCCTCGAGCGCACCGGTCGCATCGTCACGGCCGCCGCCGTGCTGATCAGCGTGGTGATGCTGGCGACCGCGACCTCGGGTGTGACGTTCATCAAGCTGTTCGGCATCGGGCTCGCGCTCGCGGTCCTGATGGACGCCTTCGTGATCCGCGGCACGCTGGTTCCCGCGTTCATGCGACTCGCGGGCAGGGCCAACTGGTGGGCGCCCGCGTCGCTACGCGGCCTCCACGAGCGCTTCGGGATCGGCGAGGTCGTGCCCTCCGCCGCAGGGCTCGACGAGCCCGCCGGCGAGGCGGTCGGCGTTCGTTGACACGCGCCGACGGCCGGTCAGGCGCGGGATCTGAGCGCCTCGATCAGCTTCGGGACGACCTTGTGACAATCGCCTACGACGCCGAGGTCGGCGATCCCGAAGATGGGGGCCTCGCCGTCCTTGTTGATGGCGATGATGTTGTCGCTGCCCTTCATGCCCACCATGTGCTGGGTGGCACCCGAGATGCCGATGGCGATGTAGACCTTCGGCTTCACCGTCTTGCCGGTCTGGCCGACCTGCTTCGCGTACGGGACCCAGCCGGCGTCGACGATGGCCCGCGACGCGCCGCTCGCGCCCTTGAGCAGCTTGGCCAGCCCGTCGACCAGCGGCTCGTAGGCCTCGGCGGAGCCGAGCCCGCGCCCGCCAGACACGACCACGGTGGCCTCCTCGAGCTTCGGGCCCTCGCGCTCCTCGACGTGGTGCTCGAGGACCTGCGCCTCGGCCGCGCGCCCGGCGTCGACGTCGCCCACGGGGACCACGTCACCCGCGCCGGCACCGCCGGGCTCGGCCGCGAACGACTTCGGGCGGATCGCGGCGAGGTAGGGCTTCGCACCGGTGAACGCGGTCTCGACGATCGTGTTCCCGCCGAAGACGCCGGCCCCGACCTTCACGGTGTCGCCGTCGACCCCGAGCGACGCGCCGTTCGTGATCACCGGCCGGTCGAGCTTGGCCGACAGGCGGGCGATCGCGTCACGGCCGTCGTAGCTCTGCGCGAAGAGCACGAGGTCGGGCTGGTGCTCGGCGACGAGCCGGGCGAGCACAGCCGCGCCGACCACCCCCGAGAGCGTGGTCCCGGGGTCGGCGGTGAACACCCTCGCCGCGCCGTACTCGGCGAGTTGCGGAGCCACTGCGGCCGCATCGGTGCTCACCAGCACGGCCTCGACGGAGTCGGCGACCTCGCGCGCCTTCGTGAGCAGCTCGAGGGTCGCGGTGGTCGCCTTGGGCCCGTCGGCCTCCGCGTAGACCCACACCTTGGGGATTCCCATCGCTTCTCCTTCAGATGACCTTGAGCTGCTCGAGGAAGGCAACGATCCGCTCGTGCGCGGTGCCGTCGTCCTCGATCTTCTCGCCCGCCTCCCGCTGTGGTGCGGCCTCGACCGACACGATCTGCTGGCGGGCGCCGACCCACCCGACGTCGTCGGCCGAGAGCCCGAGGTCGGCGGGCGTGCACTGGTCGACCGGCTTGTTCTTGGCCGCCATGATCCCCTTGAAGCTCGGGTACCGGGGCTCGACCACACCCGCGGTCACGCTCACGACCGCCGGTAGCGATGCCGCGACAAGGTCGTAGCCGGCTTCGGTCTGGCGCTGGATCGTGACCTTGCCGTCGGCGATCTCCACGTGCTTGGCGAACGTGAGCGACGGCCAGCCGAGCAGCTCGGCCACCTGGGGCGAGATCGTGCCGGTGTAGCCGTCGGTGGACTCGGTGGCCGCGAGCACGAGGTCGACGTCGCCGACCCGCTCGATCGCGTTGGCGAGGACCTTGGCGGTGCCGAGGGCGTCGGTGCCGTGCAGCGACGGGTCGGAGACGAGCACGGCCTTCGCCGCACCCATCGCGAGCGCGGTGCGGAGACCGGAGACCTCGCCGTTGGGCACCATCGACACGAGCGTCACCTCGCCGTCGCCCGCGGCGTCGACGAGTTGGAGCGCCATCTCGACGCCATAGCTGTCGGACTCGTCGAGGATGAGCTTGCCCTCGCGCTTGAGGGTGTGATCGGCATCGAGCTCGCCCGGTGTGGTCGGATCGGGGATCTGCTTCACGCAGACGACGATGTTCACGAGTGCTTCCGCTCCCAGTCGGTTCGGGCGTGCCGAGACACGCGGCGACGGGCGAGATTCTGGCCCGCGGTGGCCCCCGCCGTCGAAGCGAGGGCCCTCAGGTCACGTCGCGGCGCCGGAGCACGACGACGGTGACCCCAACCAGCGCGGCCAGGTATGCGACCGTGAGCGCGGCCGCCCCGCCCGGCGACCGGGTGAAACCGCCTCGTCGCAGTTGCTCGCCCGTGAAGACGGCGACGGTGTTGGGAAGCAGGAACCATCGGGACCAGTCCGGCGCCTGGTTGTTCAAGATCCCCTCGACGCCGATGAGGTACACGAGCACTCCGCCGAGCGCGGCCGACGTGGTCCGGCCGAGGAACGCCAAGCAGGCCCCGAGCACGGCGAGGCCACTCGCGAGCGCGGTGCCACGGGCGAGGAGACCGGCGATCCCGCGGTAGAACGCGGCGTCGGCCCCGGCGGTGATGCCGCGTGTGCTCGCAACGCCCCAGAGGAGGGCCGTGAGCAGCAGCTGCAGCAAGAGGTAGAGGCCCGCGCCGGCCAGCGCGGCGGCGGCGAGCTTCGCCGCGAGCACCCTCGCGCGCCTCGGTTCCCACGTCAGCAGGGTCGTGAGCGTCCCGGCCCGGTACTCGGCACCGATGAACGACGCGCCCACCACCAGCGCGAGGAGGAAGAACAGGGTCGACGTGGACGCGAGCACGTAGCCGCGGGTCCGGGTGATCCCGCGCTTGAGCCTCTCGGTCCGGCCGAGCCAGAGGTCGACGAGCTTGAACCGCTTGTCGCCCGGTGGGGACGCCAGCGGCGTGAGCCGGTCGCAGCTGGCCTGGAAGCCCGGCGGGCTGCTCTGCCGGCAGGCCTGGACGCGAGCCTGCCGCTCGGCTTCGACGTCGAGCCCGTTGCCGGCGGCGGCCTTCGTGCTGTTCACGAAATTCCCGACGGTGATCGCGACGACACCGGCCAGCGCGAGGAGCGCCAACACCCTCACCAACCGGCGGGCGAGTGCGCGCCGGACCTCGGAGACGAGGAGCGCGGTCACGGCGCCTCGCCGGACTCGCCCCCGGTGAGCTCCAGGAACACGGTCTCGAGGTCGACCTCCTCGGGCCGGACCTCGCTGACGTACAAGCCCTCGCGCGCGAGCACCTCGGTGACCCGCGCGCCCTCGTCCGGTGTCAGCGCCACCCGGATCACGTCGCCGACGAGCGCCGCGTCGAGCCCCGCGGCGCGCAGCACCTCGACCCCGCGCGCAAGATCGCCGAGGCGTACGAGCAAGCCGGCTCGGTGCCCGATCGCGAGCACGTCCTCGACCGGGCCGGCGGTGACGAGCCGGCCTTGCGAGAGGATGGCGACGCGATCGCAGGTCTGCTGCACCTCGCCGAGCAGGTGGCTCGACACGAACACCGTGCGGCCCTCGGCGCCGAGGCTGCGGATCAGGTCACGGATCTCCTTGATGCCGGCCGGGTCGAGACCGTTGGCGGGCTCGTCGAGGATGAGGAGCTCGGGGTCCTTGAGCAGGGCCGCGGCGAGCCCGAGGCGCTGGCGCATGCCCAGGGAGTACGTCCCCACGAGGTCACGCCCACGGCCACCGAGGCCGACGCGCCCCAGCATGTCGTCGACGGCCCGGGGCGCGATGCCGTCGAGCGCGCCCAGGAGCTGGAGGTTCCGACGGCCGGAGAAGTTGGGGAACAGCGCGGGCGTCTCCACGATCGAGCCGACGCGGCGGATGACCGATGCGAGGTCGCGCTGCGGGTCGGCGCCCAGCACGCGGGTGCGCCCGCCGGACGGGCGCACGAGGCCGAGGAGGCACCGGATCGTGGTGGTCTTCCCCGACCCGTTCGGGCCGAGGAACCCGAACACGCCTCCTTCGGGCACCGAGAGCTCGAGGCCGGCGAGGGCGATCGACGGCGCTCCCCGCGCCCGTCGGTACTCCTTCCGGAGCCCCTCGACCTCGATGACGCCCACGACGCCTCCCCGACGTGGGCGGATGATACGCGCCCCGAACCGTGGAGAGGGGGCTCGCTCTCGTGATCCGTGCCGTCCGCCGGTACCGTCGTGACGCGATGGCGGCGGACGTCTCCACCGATCTCCTCGTGGTCGGCGCCGGGCCCGCGGGCTCGGCGACGGCCATCACCGCGGCTCGCCTCGGTCTCCGGGTGACCATCGTCGACAAGGCAGTGTTCCCACGCGACAAGGCGTGCGGCGACGGCCTCACCGCGGCCGCGCTCCGGCTGCTCGAGCGGCTCGGCCTCGAGCTCGGTGCCCTACCGACCTACGCATCGGTGCGCGAGACGGTCCTCGTCTTACCGACCGGCTGTCGGATCACCCTGCCGCTCCCCCACGACGGGGAGTTCGCCGGGATCGTCCCGCGCGCGGAGCTCGACGTCGCGCTCGTCGACGTGGCGCGCGGCGCGGGGGCAACGGTGCGCGACGGTGCTGCGCTGACCGCCCTCGCCGACGACGACGAGGGCATCAGCGCCGAGCTCGCCGACGGGGCCACGGTGCGCGCTCGCTGGGTGGTGGGCGCCGACGGGCACTACTCCGCCGTCCGCCGGAGCCTTCGGCCGGGCGGGCCCCCGGATCTCGGCGCGGGCACCGCCTTCCGCCAGTACTTCCGCGGCGTCGACGACCCCCGTGTCTGGGTGCTGTTCGAGAAGGACTTGCTCCCGGGCTACGCGTGGGTGTTCCCGCTCCCGGGCGGCCGGGCCAACGTGGGGTTCGGGATGGAGCGCGGCCCGGGCGTCACCGGCAAGATGCTCAACGCCAAGTGGCGCGAGCTCCTCGAGCGACCGAGCATGCGCGCGGTGCTCGGCGACCGGGCCGAACCCGAGGAGCCGCATAGGGCGTGGCCTCTCCCGACCGACTTCCGGCGAGCCGATCTCGCCATCGGCCACGCGCTCTTCGTCGGCGACGCGGCCGCCGTCGTCGACGCGCTGACCGGCGAAGGAATCGCGCAAGCGCTCGAGACCGGGATGCTCGCGGCACGGGCCGTGGCCGGCGGTGGACCCGCCGATACGGTCCGGAAGCGGTACCGGCGGAACGTGATGCGGGCGCTCCGCACCGATGCCCGGCTCGCGGAGCTCTTGCAGATCGGGCTGCGTACACCGCTGCGCGTGCGCGCCACCCTCCGGCTCGTCCGGCTCACGCCCTGGACCCGGCGCAACTTCGCCCGCTGGATGTGGGAGGACTACCCGCACGCGGTGCTCCTCACGCCCCGTCGCTGGCACCGCGGCATGTTCGGCGGCCCGGGCGCGTACCGCCGCTGACCGACCTGCGTCAGACCGCGTGCGTGCGTCTCAGCTGTACCAGGCGTGGCGCAGGTCGCCGCTCGTGCCGTCGTAGTACCAGACGTGCGGGCCGGTGCCGTAGAGCGTGAGCGCGCCGTCCATGCCGACGTCCCCGTTGATCCGTCCGCTCGAGTCGCTGCGGTTGCCGTCGAGCGTCTCGTAGCCCCAGTCGGCGCCCGTCCACCAGGCGTGGCGGAGATCGGCGCCGGTCGAGTCGCGGTAGTACACGTGCGGCTGGCCGCCGTAGAGGTGCACAACCGGGTATTGCCCGACATCGCCGTTGACCCGGCCGCCGGCGATGCTGTTGCCGTCGAGGGTCTCGAAGTTCCACTGCGCGCCGGTCCACCAGGCATGGCGCAGGTCGCCGCCGTCGATGTCGTAGTAGAAGACGTGGGGCTGGCCGCCGTCGAGCGCGACGGCGCTGTCGGAGCCCACGGCCTCGTTGACCTGCCCGTTCGCGCCGCCCTGCCCGTCGAGCACCTCGAAGGCCCACCCCGCGCCGGTCCACCACGCGTGGCGCAGCGTGGTCGCGCCGTCGTCGTAGTACCAGACGTGCGGAAGCCCTCCGTACAGCGTTGCCCCGACGTACTGGCCGACGTTCGCGTTGACCCGCCCGCCCGCGGTGCTGTTGCCGTCGAGGGTCTCGAAGTTCCACTTCACACCGTTCCACCACGCGTGGCGCAGGTCACCGTTGGTCACGTCGTAGTACCAGACGTGCGGGAGGCCCCCGTAGAGCGCCACCGCGCCGTCGCTTCCAACATCGGCGTTGATGCGACCGGACGGGTCGTTGGCGTTGCCGTCGAGGGTCTCGAAGCTCCACTGCACACCGTTCCACCACGCGTGCCGCAGGTCGCCGTGATCGACGTCGTAGTAGAAGACGTGTGGCTGACCACCGTAGAGGACGGACTTCGCATCGGTGCCCACGTCGGCGTCGATGCGACCGGACGGGTCGTTGGCGTTGCCGTCGAGGGTCTCGAAGCTCCACTGCACACCGTTCCACCACGCGTGCCGCAGGTCGCCGTGGTCGACATCGCGGAAAAAGACGTGGGGCTGGCCCCCGAAGAGGACGACACTGCTGAACTGGCCCACGTCGGCGTTGAGGCGGCCGCCGACGGTGCTGTTGCCGTCGAGGGTCTCGTAGTGCCACCTCGCAGCCGAGGCCGGTGCGCTCGCCGCGGCCACCAGCGCCAGTCCGGCGCCGATCGTCGACACGACTCGCGCGAGCCGTCGCACCGCGCACCTCCGTTCCGGCGGGCCGCGGGCGGACCACCTGGGGGACGGACACTCACACCCTCTGTGTGTTGTCGGCGCTTCGAGCCCGAAATCTTGAGCGGGTGATCGTGAGCCGGGTGAGCCGACGCGGCGAGCGTCCGCGGGCCGGGCACCCCGGCCCGCAGCGAGCGCGACCAGAAGGCTTAGCCGAGCCAGGCGTGGCGCAGGTCGAGATTGGCGGCGTCGTAGTAGAAGACGTGCGGCTGGCCGCCGAAGAGCGTCACCGAGGTGAACTGGCCCACGCCCGGAGGCGTCGCCACATCGACGGTCTCGAAGACCCACGCGAGGCCGCTCCACGACGCGTGGCGCAGCCCGCCGTTCGTCGCGTCGTAGTACCAGACGTGGGGCAGGCCGTCGACGAGCGTCGTCGCGGTGTACTGGCCGACGCTCGGGCCGGCCAGGCCGCCGCCGTCGAGGGTCTCGAACCTCCACTGCGCGCCGTCCCACCAGGCATGACGGAGGTCACCGTTCGGGACGGTGAGGGTACTCGCGCGGTAGTAGAAGACATGAGGCATGCCGCCGAAGAGCGTCACCGAGGTGAACTGGCCCACACCCGTCGGCGAGCGGCCGTTGCCGCCGGGCACGGACGGGCCGTCGAGCGCCTCGAAGCTCCACTGCACGCCGGTCCACCAGGCATGGCGCAGCTTCTTGCCGCTGGCGTCGTAGTAGAAGACGTGCGGCAGGCCGCCGAAGAGCGTCACCGAGCTGTACTGACCGACGTTCGGAGTGCTGCCCCCGTTGCCGTCGAGCCTCTCGAAGCTCCACTGCACGCCGTCCCACCATGCGTGGCGCAGCTCCTTGAAGCTGTTGTCGTAGTACCAGACGTGCGGCAGGCCGCCGAAGAGCGTCACCGAGCTGTACTGGCCGACATCGTCGCTCGTCTGGCCGGTCGGCGGGTTGGGCGTGGGGACGGCCGTCTTGCCGTCCAGCGTCTCGAAGTGCCACGCAGCGCCGTCCCACCAGCCGTGGCGCAGGTCGTTGGCACTGAAGTTGTAGTAGAAGACGTGCGGCAGGCCGCCGAAGAGCGTCGCCGAGGTGTCCCCGCCGACGTTCTGCTTGATCTTGCCGCTCGCGACGTTCGTCGCGTCGCCGTCGAGCGTCTCGGCGCTCCACGCCGACCCGTTCCACCAGGCGTGGCGGAGATGACCGGTCGCGGGCACGAGACCGGCCGCGGGAACGACCTCGTAGTAGAAGACGTGCGGCAGGCTCTGGAAGAGTACCGTCGACGTGTGCTGGCCGGCGGTGTTCGGCGTTTGGCCGCTCGCGATGCCGGCCGGGCCGTCGAGGGTGTCTTTGCCCCAGGTGGCCGCCCCGGCCGAGGTCACAGAGAGCGCGACGAGCAACCCCACCAGCGCGAAGAGGAACCCCAGCCGTCGCAGCATCCCGTCCATGGAACAGCCCCCCAGGCTCGTATCCGTGTGGCCACGTAACGTAACAAACGCCGACGCACCGCGTCCAGGCCGCCACCCGGCTCCCCTTGACCTTGCGGTCAAGGGACGGTGACACTGCCCCCATGCCCATCGACTTCACGCTGCCGCCCGACGTCGAGGAGATCCGGCTGCGGGTCCGCGAGTTCATGGAGGCCGAGGTGCGCCCGGCCGAGGAGAAGCTCTTCGGCGACACCACCCAGGGTGAGCCCGGCCGGGGTGACATCGTGCGCATGATCATCGAGCTGCGTCAGAAGGCCCGGGAGTGGGGCGTGTGGCTCCCGCACATGCCGAAGGAGTGGGGAGGCCTCGGCCTGTCGATCACGGCCATGGCCTTCGTCTCCGCCGAGGCGGCCCGCACCCGCTTCGGCCCGTTCATCCTCAACGCGCAGGCTCCCGACGAGGGCAACCAACACACGCTTCTGCACCACGCCAATGACGAGCAGAAGGAGCGCTACCTGCGCCCGCTGCTCGAGGGCCGGGTGCGGTCGTGCTTCGCGCTGACCGAGCCCGACGTGCCCGGCTCCGACCCCACCGAGATCCGCACCACAGCGGCGCGCGACGGCGACGAGTGGGTCGTCAACGGCCACAAGTGGTTCATCAGCGGCGCGAAGGGCGCGGCGTTCGCGATCCTCATCGCGAAGACCGACCCCGGAGCCGACCCGCCGCAGGCGTCGAACAGCGCGTTCATCGTCGACCTACCCTCGGAGGGCTGGGAGATCGTGCGCGACATCGACACGATGGCCGGCCCCGGCAACCACTGCGAGATCCGCATCACCGACCTCCGGGTGCCCGACTCGCAGATGCTCGGGCAGCGCGGGCACGGCCACCTGCTCGGCCAGGCCCGCCTCGGGCCGGCTCGCCTCGCGCACTGCATGCGCTGGATCGGCCAGATCGAGACCGCGCTCGAGATGCTCGTCGACCGGGCCGAGCGCCGGCAGCTCCACGGCGCGCCGCTGGCCGAGAAACAGGCCATCCAGTGGATGATGGCCGACTCGGCGATGGAGCTCTACGCCGCGAAGCTCATGGTCCTCCACGCGGCGTACAAGATCGAGCGCGGGCTGCCGTTCCGCCAGGAGGTGAGCTTCGCCAAGCATCACGTGGCGAACACCTTGTGGAAGGTGGTCGACCGCGCCATCCAGGTGCACGGCGCGCTCGGCTACTCCACCGACACCCCGCTCGAGTCGATGCTGCGGCACGCACGCGCGGCCCGGCTTGTCGACGGCGCGGACGAGGTGCACCAGGCGCTCATCGCCCGCAACGTGCGCGCTGCCTACGCCGAGACCGGCTCACTGCACAGCGCGACGGGAGACTTCGACTTCTAGCACCGGCGCGAACCTGGTCGACAACGCGGTGTGCCACGGGCGGGCGGTCGACCCCGGCGCGGAGATCGAGATCACGGTGGCGCCGACGCGGGTGGCGGTCGCCGACCGCGGGCCGGGCATCGAGCCCAGCCTGCTTCCGCACCTGTTCGAGCGGTTCCGCTCCGGCCGCCGGTCGGGTGGCTCGGGGCTGGGGCTGGCCATCGTCGATTGGGTGACACGCGCTCACGGGGGGACCGTCGAGGCGGCCAACCGCGGCGGCGGCGTCTTCACGCTGGCACTCCCCGAGTAACGCCCGGAGAGGAGCAGGCCGCGGCCTCCGCCGGTGCAGTGTTCGTGATCTCCGGCGCGCCCCCTTCTACACTCGGCGCCATGACGTACACGAAGCTGCCGGTGCTCGACGACACGGGATACGTCGTGCTGCGCCGCCTCGAGCCGCCCATCCCGCAAGACGAGTACCTGAGTCTCGAGTACATGGACTGGAAGAGCGGGGGTGACACCAACTTCGCGCCCATCGCCTCGGCCCTCGGCGACCTCGAGTGCGCCGGCTTCTGGGATCACGGCAAGCCCGACAAGGGTGGCATCTGGACGGTCAACGCGAAGGTCTGTCCCCACATCGTCGAGTGGGTCGAGGCGGTGGGCGCCAACTACGGCCGGGTGCGCACGATCAAGCTGGAGCCCCAGGACTACGAGACCTCGCTGCGCCGCATGCACCAGGACGACAACAACCGACTCAATCCTCCCGGGGAGGGCTGGGTCGTGCGCGCGTGGCTCGAGCTCACCGACAACCCCGACAGCTCCATGGTGCTGCGCGAAGACAAGGACGACCCCGCCACCGAGTCGCGCATCCCTCTCCCGCTGGGCTCGCAGTTCGTGGTCGACACCGAGCGGCTCCACCACGTGGTCTGCCACCCGGGCTCGGCATCGCGGTACGCGCTCATCGCCAGCTTCGAGAGCGGCCCCGCGCTCGACCGGTGGATCCGCTCGCAGCTCCCCTAGCGAGAGGAGGCACCGTGGCCGAGACCACCCGCCGGAAGTTCCTCGCCGCGGCCGCAGGAGCCGCCGGGCTCGTCGCCCTCGCGGGCTGCGAAGGCGGCTCGCGCGCCACGAACAAGCGGCAGCCCGTCACCACCAGAGCGGCCGCCCTCCCCGCCTCCCGCCACGCGCCGTTCGACCACGTCGTGCTGCTGATGATGGAGAACCGCTCGTTCGACCACTTCCTCGGCTGGCTGCCCGGGGCCGACGGCCGTCAGGTGGGCCTCAGCTTCACCGACGTGAACGGCAACCCGCAGCACACCTTCGACCTGACCACCGACTATCAGGGCTGCAAGTACGCGATCCCGGCGCACACCTGGCAGGCCGGCGTCACCCACCTGAACGGTGGCAAGGCCGACGGCTTCGTCAAGACCGCCAGACCCGGCGACACCTACCCGATCGGCTACTACACGAAGGCGGCCATCCCGATCACGGCCCGGCTCGCGACCGGCTACACGACGCTCGACAACTACTTCGCCGCCCTCAACGCCGGGACCTGGCCCAACCGGTTCTACATGCACGCGGCCGCCACCGACGTCGACGAGACCGGGCTCTTCCCGGGCGGCCCGCCCGGCACCCCGGCCGGCATGTCGAACATCCAGACGACGATCTGGGACCGCCTGGCAGCAGCCGGGCTCACGGGGAAGTACTACTTCGTCACGGAGCCCGTCACCGGGCAGTTCACGAGCAAGCGCTACGACGCGATCTCCCGGCCCTACGAGGAGTTCCTCACCGACGCGAAGGCCGGTCTGCTGCCCAATGTCGCCTACGTCGACCCGGACTTCGGCGCGATCGCCGAGTTGACCGGCACCTCGAACGACGACCACACGTTCGGCAGCATCCGCGTGGGAGAGGGGCTCATCAAGGAGGTGTACGACGCCGTCGCCACCTCGCCGCAGTGGGATCGCACCGTGCTCGTGGTCAACTTCGACGAGTGGGGCGGCTTCTACGACCACGTGCCGCCGCCCAAGGTGATCGACGACAACGTGAACCCGGCCCCCGGGCCCCACCCCGACTACGCACAGCTCGGCTTCCGCGTGCCGTGCATCGTGATGTCGCCGTTCGCGCCGAGCAAGATCGTGACCGGCGGCGCTCCGTTCGAGCACTGCTCGATCCTGCGCATGATCGAGTGGCGCTGGGGCCTTCCGTCCATGACCGCGCGCGACAAGAACGCCCGCAATCTGGCCGAGGTGCTCGACTTCTCGGCCCGCCGAAGGCCCGTCGAGCTCCCGAGGTTCTCCGCGCCGGCACCCGCGAAGTGCCCCCCACGGCCGGCGAGCTGAACGCGCCGTGCGCGTCGCCGGCTCGGCGACGCGTGCCAGTCGATCAGTCGATCAGTCGTCGCCACCGACGGGCGAGCCGTGGTGCACGATCATCCTCCAGCGGCCGAAGTCGCGCACGAACACGTTCGTGGCCGCGACCTTCGCATCGGTGAGCGTCGACGCGTCGCCGCCCGACGGGTGGTCGGAGCCGGCCTGGAGGATGTTCTCGTCGAGGGTGATCCACGCCGTGTCGCCCTCCACCTCGACGTGCTCGTCGGTAAGGAAGAACTGGATGTACGGCGTGTGCTTGAAGATGGCGTCCCACGAGCCGCCGACCCGGGCCCAGCCCCGCAGCGTGGGCCAGCCCGGATGCGTGACCGTGGCCCGGTCGGAGTGCTCCCACACCTCGGCCATGGCGTCGAGGTCGCGGGCCTCGAACGCCGCGTAGAACGCGGCGTTGGCCGCGCGCACCTCGTCGAGCACGTCGTCGTGGGCCGTCGTCATGGGTGACATGATGGCGCGCCGTGCCGCCCGTCGGGCCGATCTCCCACCAATTCCTCGCCGACGCCGGATCCCTGACCGTCCACGACTGGGGAGGCGCGGGCAGCCCGGTGCTGCTCGCACACCCGACCGGCTTCCACGGCCGGTGCTGGGCGCCGGTGGCCGCTCGGCTGGTGGCGGCGGGCCGGCGGGTGTGGTCGTTCGACTTCCGCGGCCACGGCAACAGCGACCCGTCGCCCGACGGCTACCACTGGGACGGCTTTGCCCGCGACGTGCTCGCGGTGATCGCGCACCTCGGGCTCGCCGGCGATGCGGCCCTGCTGCCGGCCGGGCACTCGAAGGGCGCGGCCGCGCTGTTGTTGGCCGAGGAAGAGCGGCCGGGCACGTTCGCGCGGCTGTGGTGCTACGAGCCGATCATCTTCCCGTCCGACGAGCCCCTCGCACCTCAGGAGGACTTCTTCCTCGCCGAGAGCGCGCGACGACGACGCGCGGTGTGGGACTCACCCGAGGACGCACTCGCCGCGTACGGCTCGAAGCCACCGCTCGACGTGCTCGACCGCGACGCGCTCCACGCCTACGTCGAGTACGGCCTGCGACCGCGCGACGACGGGACCTTCGAGCTCAAGTGCCGGCCCGACGACGAGGCCGCGGTCTACTCGATGGGGATGGCCCACGGCGCCTGGCGCCGCCTCGGTGAGGTGCAGTGCCCCACCGTGATCGCGTGCGGCGAGCTCACCGACGCGATCGGCCCGAAGCTCGCGGGGATGATCACCGCCCGCATTCCCCGGGGCCGGCTCGAGGTGGTCCCGGGCCTGGGCCATTTCGGCCCGATGCAGGACCCCGACGCGATCGTCGCGTCGATGCTCGCATTCGCGGCCGCAACCGTTCGTTGAGGCGTCGACACCGCATGCGGCGCGTGATGCTGCGATGAACAAGCCGCGCGCTCAGCCGGCGGTGCGAAAGCCGTCGAGCACCCGGGACCAGCGGGCCGGGTCGCTGCGGTACGGCGCGTAGAAGCTGATCCGGTCGAGCACGTCGCCGAACCGGCCGAGCAGGAGGCCCGGGACCTCCTCCGGCTCGCCGGAGACCGCGAACGTCTCGAGCATCTCGTCGGAGATCAGCTCGCCCATCTGCGCCCACTCGCCTTGCTTCGACAGCACGTTGAGCTCGCCTTGCAGCTCCCCCCAGCCGTGCAGCTCGAGCACGCCGCGATACGCGGGGGTGGAGCCGTAGAAGGCGATCTGCTGCTTGGTGGCCTGGCGAGCCTGCGCGAGCTCGTCCTCGTTGGTCCCGGTGACGACGAACATCGGGCCCGACACCTCGAGGTCGCGGCGGCGCTTGCCGGCCCGGGCCCAGCCCCGCTCGAGCGCGGGCATCGTGACCTCGCGTAGGTAGCGCTCGGTGGTGAAGCCGTGGACGATGATGCCGTCGGCCACCTCACCGGCGACCTCGGTCATCCGCTCGCCCACCGCGGCCAGGAGCACCTTCGGGTTGCCGTAGGGGTTGGGGCCGGGATCGAAGAAGGGCGTCATCAGTGAGTGGCGGTAGAACTCGCCGCGGAAGTCGAGCTTCTCGCCCTCGTTCCAGCACCCCCAGATCGCCCGCATGGCCAGGATCAGCTCGCGCATGCGGGCAGCGGGGTGCGACCATGTCATCGAGAACCGCTTCTCGATGTGGGCCTTGATCTGGCTGCCGAGCCCGAGCACGAAGCGGCCCTGCGAGAACGCCTGGAGGTCGTACCCGACGTTGGCCAGCGTCATCGGGTTGCGGGCGAACGCGACCGCGATGCCGGTGCCGAGCTGGATGCGCTCGGTGTGCTCGGCGGCGAGCAACACCGGGAAGAACGGGTCGTGGCTGGTCTCGGCGGTGAGCAGGCCGTCGTAGCCCAGGTCCTCGAGCTCCTTCGCTGCCGCGCCGACCGCCCCGAGCGTCGGCGCCATGAGGCCCCCATCGACCTTCATTCGGCATCGACCTTCATTCGTTGCTCCCCTCGCCGTGCCGGGGGAGGCTAACCGCCGCCGGTCGCGACGTGCCCGCCGCGGTACCCGGTCCTCGTAGCCGTCACACCCCCGCGGTACCCTCCGAGCATGGGTGTTGCCCTCCCCGTGTCGCTCTCGCCCAGCTCGGTGTCGGCCTTCACGAGCTGCCCGCTCGCGTTCAAGTTCTCCTACCTCGACCGGCTGCCCGAGCCGCCGTCGGCCGCGGCCAGCAAGGGAACGCTCGTGCACCGCGCGCTCGAGCTCCTCATGTGCCGCCCCCCCGCCGATCGCACACCGGAAGCGGCGCTGGCCGACCTCGACCGTGCCCGCGCCGAGCTCGCCGAGCACCCCGAGTTCGTCGGCCTCGAGCTCGACGAGATGGAGTGGGACGGCTTCCACGCCGACGCCGAGCAGCTCGTGCGCCGCTACTTCCACCTCGAGAACCCGGCCACGGTGCGCCCCATCGGCCTGGAGCTGAAGCTCAGCGCGACCGTCGGGCGGGTGACGCTCCGGGGGATCATCGATCGCCTCGAGCTCGACGAGAACGGCGACTTCGTCGTCACCGACTACAAGACCGGCTCGGTGCCGCCGGAGCAGCGCGAGCAGTCACGCCTGGTCGGCGTGCACATCTACGCGCTGCTGTGCGAGGAGATGCTCGGCCGCCGTCCCGCGCGGGTGCAGCTCCTCTACCTGTCGAAGCCCGAGGCCATCATCGCCCGCCCGTCCGAGCAGTCGATCACCGGCGTCGCCCGCAAGACCACCGCGATCTGGTCGGCGATCGAGCGGGCCTGCGCCACCGACGACTTCCGACCCCGCGTGAGCGTGCTCTGCAATTTCTGCGCGTTCAAGCCCTACTGCCCCGCGCACGGGGGCGACCCCACCGCCGCGGTCGAGCTCCGCGGCCCGGGCACCGTCATCGCGCCCACGCTGCCCCTGCTCAGCGCGGACGCGTGACCGACTCGCTCACCGGGCCCGTCCGGGCCTTCGACGACGCCGTCGAGCAATGGCTCGAGCCGCGCCGCAGCCCCGCACTCGACCGTCTGTTCTACGGGCTGTCGAGCGCGGCCGACCACGGGTTCCTCTGGTTCGCGCTCGGCGGGCTGCGCACCGCGCGCACGGGCGAGCCCCGCGCGGCACGCCGGCTGGGCGTCGCGCTCGGCATCGAGTCCGCGCTCACCAACGGCGTGGTGAAGACGGTCTTCGGGAGGATCCGCCCTCCCCACGACCAGCCCGACGGGCCACTCCCGTACGGGATGCACCGACCGATCACGAGCTCCTTCCCGTCGGGGCACGCCGCGACCGCGTTCACCGCCGCCGTGCTCCTCTCCGACCGGACCCGCCTGGGCCCGCTCTACTTCGCGCTCGCTTCGCTGGTCGCGGCGAGCCGCGTGTACGTACGGATGCATCACGCGTCCGACGTGATCGCGGGCGCGGCGCTGGGCTTGGTGTTCGGCCGCGTGCTCCGCCGGGCGCTGCCGCTGCGGGTCTGAGCACCGGCTCGTGCGGCGTGGGAAGGCCGCGGAATGACGAGGGTGGAGCCGGCGTTACCCTGGAGTCGCCTTTTCTGGGGACGCCTGAAGGGGAGGACCACCGTGGCCCGATCGATCGCAGTCACCTTCGACTATCGCTGCCCGTTCGCCCGCAACGCTCACGAGGCGGTCGTGGCCGCAGTGCGCGACGGCACCGACGTCGACTTCCGCTACCTCGCGTTCTCGCTCGACCAGATCCACGTGCCGGAGGACGAGCCGCCGGTGTGGGAGCGGCCGCCCGACGAGCGCGGCACCGGTGTGCTCGCGCTCACCTGGGGCACCGCGGTACGCGACCGGTTCGCCGACCACTTCCTCGACTTCCACATCGCCACGTTCGCCGCCCGCTTCGACGAAGGGCGCAAGATCGGCCGCGAAGACGTGCTGCGCGACGTCGCCAAGACCGTCGGGCTCGATCCCGATGCCGTCGCGGCCGAGGTCGAAAGCGGCCGACCGCTCGCCAACGTCGCGTCCGAGCACGACCACGCGGTGCAGAGCTACGACGCGTTCGGCGTCCCGACCTTCATAGAGGGCGACCAGGCAGTCTTCATCCGCTTCATGGAGCGGGGCCGGGTCGACGATCTCGAGCGCGCCCTCGACCTGCTCGACTGGACCCGGCTCAACGAGTTCAAGCGCACTCGCGTCCCCCGCTGACCGGCCCGACCCGCCGGAGCTGCTGCCGAAAAGCCGTACCGGGCACGGGAGAGTGCACCCACGTGAAGAGGGCGGACAACCAACGCGGGGAGTCGAACCGTGGGGTTGCGCCCTCGCCCGGAAGGGGCGACCCTGTCCCCGTGCGCATGAGCGACGCCGAGGCGATCATGTGGGCGGTCGACAAGGACCCCGCCCTGCGCTCCGACTTCACCAACGTCACCGTCCTCGACCGCCCGCCCGATGAAGGTCGCCTCCGCGCCAAGCTGACCGACGCGATGGCGGAGATCCCGCGACTCGCGCAACGTGTGGTGACGCCGCCGCTCCGTATCGCGCCCCCCGAGTGGCGACACGACCCCACCCTCGACCTCGACTACCACCTGCGGAAGATCGCGCTCCCGCCGCCCGGCGGGCTACGCGAGCTGCTCGATCTCGCCGCTATCGTCTCCGCGGCGCCGCTCGACCGCTCACGTCCCCTCTGGGAGTTCACCCTCGTCCAGGGCCTCGAGGGCGGCCGGGCCGCGCTCATCCAGAAGTTGCACCACACGATCACTGACGGCGTGGGCGGCCTCCGTCTCTCGCTCAGCGTGGTCGACCTGGAGCGCGACCCGGCCCCGGCCGCGCCACCGGAGCCGAGCCCGGCCCGCGCCGTCGCCGTCGACGTGGCCGCGCAGGATCGGCGTCGGATCGAGGAGGATCCCATCGACCGCACGTCGCCGCTCGACGTGGTCGCGGACGCGGTCGGCTTCGCCGTGCGCCAGCAGGTCGGTCTCGCGCGGCGCGGGCTCGGCGCCGTCGCCCATCTCCTCGCCCATCCCGACGACGCGCCCCGCCTCGCCGAGGCTGCGCTGGCGATGGCCGGCTCGATCCGACGCCAGGTGCTGATGACGGAGCCGGGTCGCTCGTCGCTCTTCGCGCCACGCTCGCTCGGGCGGCGCTTCGAGGTGTTCTCCAGACCGCTCGACGACGCCAGGCGCGCGGCGAAGGCGCTGGGCGGAAGCGTCAACGACCTCTACGTGTGCGGCGTGGCGGGCGCGCTCGGCCTCTATCACGAGCGCATGGGCATGCCGGTCGACGAGCTCCGCATGGCGATGCCCGTGAGCATCCGCGAGGGAAGGGGCGACGGCGCCGCCAACCGCTTCGCCCCTACGCGGGTGGTGGTCCCGGTCGAGCCGAAGGACCCGGCCGAACGCTTCGTGGCGGTGCGCGACCGTCTCGCGGGCGTCCGCCAGGAGCCCGCGCTCGCGGCGGCCGACTCGCTGACCGCCGTGCTCGCGCTGCTGCCCACCTCGGTGCTCGTGACCGCGACCCGGAGCCAGGCCCGCACCATCGACTTCGCCGCCTCCAACCTGCGCGGCAGCCCCGTCGAGCTGTACGTGGGTGGCGCCACCATCGAGGCCAACTACCCCATGGGGCCTCGCGTCGGCTGCCCGCTCAACGTCACGTTGCTCTCCTACGGCGGTCAGCTCCACATGGGGCTCAACCTCGACCCCGCCGCAGTCACCGATCCGCGCTCGCTGCTGGAGTGCTTCGAGGAGTCATTCGACGCGCTCCTCGAGTCGGCCGGCGCGCCGGCGGGCAGCTAGCGCTTTCCTCGCCCGCGGGCGTCCGGCAGCTCGACCGCGTCGTCCCCCTCCTCGTGGCCGGGGTCCCGCCAGCCTCGATGGTCACAGCCGGTCACGAGGTCGGCCACATAGAGGTGAAGGGTGGGCGCGTCGGCGGCGAGATCGGCGAGCGCGGAGGTGCTCGGGAGCGGGGGCGCGGCCTCGAGCAGGTCGAGCAGCGCCACCACCGCGACCACCCGACTCGAGCACGTCGGGCAGGCGGAGACCGTCGCGGCGTCGAGGCCGCCGGTGGCCGCTAGTAGCGAGGTCGCTCCGGTCGCGTCGAGCGTGACCGTCTCGCCGTCGTCGTCGAGGAACACGAGGTGCGCGTCGCTCTCGAGCGGGTCGGTCGCGCCCGGCGCCATGACGGCACGCTACCGCCGTCGAGGTAACGTCCCGCACCGTGCGCGCCCTGACCATCGCCGACGGGGGCCGGCTCGACGTCGTCGAGCGGCCGGAGCCGGAGCCGGCCGCGGGCGACGTGCTCGTGCGCGTGCACGGAGCCGGGCTCAACCGGGCCGACCTGCTCCAGCGGGCCGGCGGCTACCCGCCGCCCCCGGGTGTTCCGGCCGACGTCCCCGGCCTCGAGTTCGCAGGCGTGGTCGCCGCGGTCGGGACCGACGTGTCGGGCCTCGGGCCCGGCGACCGCGTCCTGGAATCCGGCATCGGCTCCGGGGGCGCAACCATCCCCCTGTGTTGGGCCGTGGGCGAGACGGGCGAAGTAGTGGCTCAGGAACTGCGCGAGGAGTTCGCCGATTGGGCGAAAGCCAACCTCGAACGCTGCGGGCTTGCGGGTCGCCTCAAGACCGTCATTGGGGATCTCACGCAAGGCCTAGCGCCCGGCGTAGAGGGCAAATTCCAAGGCGTTCTGT
>OBEQ011663031.1_pt1 | contig 39321 bp, 10 predicted proteins | sample 1670901 | NCBI WGS metagenome assembly OBEQ01 (sample SAMEA104232315, study PRJEB22302) | groundwater metagenome | biome: forest; feature: aquifer; material: groundwater | place: USA | collected 2011-08-07 | depth 5.4 m | reverse complement strand
CGTAAAATTTTCTGATTTAAAAGGGGTGCTTCTCGCGTTTGCGAAAGAATTTTTTGGTTCTTCCACAAAACTGCGTTTTCGCCCGCATTTTTTTCCTTTCACCGAACCCAGCGCCGAGATTGATATCTATTCCGAAACCAGAGGCTGGCTTGAGATTTTAGGGGCCGGTCTGGTGCATCCGAATGTTTTGCGCGGCGTGAAAATCGACCCTGAAAAATACACCGGATTTGCATTTGGAATGGGCGTTGAGCGCATAGCCATGCTTAAGTATGGCGTTGAAGACATACGCCAATTTTTTGAAAATGACATTCGATTTTTAAGGCAGTTTTAAGGAGAAGAATGGAAAAAGAATTAATTTTAAAATTAAACAAAAATTTTGAGCAAACCGCTTTTGAAAAAGATGGAGTAGAATTTTGGTTCGCACGTGATATTCAGATTTTACTTGAGTATAACGAATGGAGAAATTTCTCCCAAGTTATAGAAAAAGCCAAAATTGCCTGCCAGAATTCAAAACAAAGAATAATGGACCATTTTGTTGACGTCAACAAAATGGTCAAATTAGGTTCTGGGAGCGAACGAGAAATCGACGATATCATGCTTACGCGGTATGCATGTTATTTGATAGCTCAGAATGGAGATTCCAGAAAAGAATCCATAGCTTTTGCCCAGAGCTATTTTGCCATTCAAACCCGTAAACAAGAGCTTCTCGAAGAGCGTATCAAGCTGGTTGAAAGACTTCACGCCAGACAGAAATTGATAGCTACGGAGACAGAGCTTTCCGGACTCGTTTATGAGCGCGGAGTTGATGGCCAAGGTTTTGGAAGGATAAGGAGCAAGGGAGATCAAGCGTTATTTGGCGGCCATACAACTCTTCAAATGAAAAGTAAGCTTGGTGTTCCTGAAAATCGGCCTTTAGCAGACTTTTTACCAACCATTACGATCAAAGCAAAAGACTTAGCAGCTGAAATCACCAATTTCAATGTTAGAAAACAAGACCTTAAGGGGGAGAACCCCATTACAGGCGAGCACATCAAAAACAATAAAGATGTTCGTGATTTGTTGGCTAAAAGCGGAATCAAGCCGGAGAATCTGCCCGCGGAAGAAGACATCAAAAAGCTTGAGCGTAGAGTTAAATCCGAAGATAAAAAAATGATAACTCACGAAAAAAAAGCGAAAAAGGAAAAAGATTGAAAACGCGCTTAAGCAAAGATGAAATATTGGATCGTTTTCGTACTTGTTGTCAGAAACTTGGCGAAGTTCCAGGAGGAATGGTTTTTTGTAAAATTGCCCGACTTAAACAAAGCGATATTTTGTATTATTGGCCACGCTTTTCTGAGCTTGTAAAAGAATGTGGAGAAATGCCTCAAGGATGGCAAATTAAAATTCCTGAGGCCAAGCTTTTTGAAGATTACGCAAGAGTGTGTCTTCATTTGAAAAAGATTCCGACTATAAATGAACTTAGAATTCAAACTCGTTTACTGAAAACTTGTACTCAACACACGACATTATCAGAACGTTTCGGGTCTATTGGTGAGTTTGACAATAAATTTAGAAATTGGTTGAAAGAACAATCAAGCGACCTACACAAAATTCTTAATTTTTCCGGTTGGAAACGCCCTATTGCGCCTACGAAATCCAGAGGATCTCAGCAAGTAGATTCAAGTACTTATTCTTTCTATCCTTATCTTCCCGCATGTTTGCAGACTTTAAATATTATGAGCCGAGGAGAAATTCCTCAAAATGCCGAAAAGGATTTGTCAGTACAAACACTTTTTGAGCGGCGCTGTTCTGATGCTTTTCGATGCCTCGGATTTGAAATTACTGGTCTAGGCCAAGGGAAAGGGAGATCGGCGGATTGTGTTGCGATTGCGACTCGTGAGAGATTTGCTCTAATTATTGATGCAAAATCCAGAGCCGAAGGTTATGTTCTCGGGACTGAAGATAGGAAGTTTTTAGAGTACGCAATTAATCATGGAAAGGATCTCCAGTCCAAAGGAATTGATAGAATATATCTTATTGTCATCTCATCATCTTTCCAAGATAGCGATCTTGAAAAATTGAGAACATATTTAACTAATTCTCCTATAAGAAGCGTCACACTTCTAACAGCAAATGCCACAATGCGCATCGTCGAAGATAGTATTCGTGAACGCCATTCTTTTACCCTTAGCTACCTGGAAAAAATATTTTTTAGTGACAAAATAATTTCAGAGTAAACAAATGAAACTACCCATAACTTGGCTTAAAAAATACATTGATGTAAAACTTTCGCCGGAAAAATTGGCGGAGGTTTTGACGATGTCCGGCACCGCTGTAGAAAAAATCGAGAAGAAAGACGGCGAAGCGGTTCTTGAGATTGAAGTGACAACCAATCGTCCGGATTGTCTAAGTGTTCTGGGACTCGCTAAGGAAGTCTCGGCGTTGACGGGGAAGAAAATAAGAATACCCTCTGTCTATAATGAGCAATCACGTAGGGGCGCGATTCATCGCGCCCCTACTCCTTCTGTCAAAGTTCTAATTGACGCGAAGAAAGCTTGCCCCAAGTACACGGCGCGATTGATTCAAAACGTGACGGTCAAAGAGTCTCCTCAAGAGATAAAAAATTATTTGGAATGGTCTGGTATCCGCTCGATCAGCAATGTCGTCGATGCAACCAATTTTGTTCTTTTGGAAATGGGCCAGCCGTTCCACGCGTTTGACCGGGATAAGATCAAAGACCAAACGATCGTTGTCCGGTTTGCGCGGAAAAACGAAAAATTTTTGGGCATTGACGGCGTGGAGTACACCCTCGATGACAAAACCCTCGTGATTGCCGACGCCGAGAAACCGGTTGCGATCGCGGGTGTCATGGGCGGGAAATTCACCGAGGTGACCGCCGCGACGAAAAATATCCTTTTGGAATCCGCTTTTTTTGATCCGGCTCTTGTGCGCCAGGCTTCCAGAAAATACAAGCTCTTTACGGATTCGAGTTACCGTTTTGAACGCGGGGTCGATATTGAAAAGGTAGTGCCGGCTTCGGCGCGCGCAAGAGACCTTATTGCCCAGTGGAGCGGCGGCCGTGAAGCGGGGAAAATCACAGACCTTGATTTTTCCGCAAAACCAAGCAAAAAAAATATCCTGCTGCGGTTTAAGCGGATGAAGGATGTTCTGGGGATGGACATTCCTCAAACGCGCGCGATTTCCATCCTGAAAAGTCTGGGGTTTTCGGTAAAACGGTCCGGCAAAGATAAAGTTTCGGTGGCCGCGATAAATTCGCGGCGCGATGTGATGCAGGAAGCAGACCTGATCGAGGAGATTTTGCGTATCGAGGGTTTTGACAAAGTTCCCTCGGTGATTCCCGTCACACGTCACGCTCAAAACATCTCCGAAGACAAGAAAGCGGTTAAAATTTTTGAGCTTAAAAAATTTCTATTGGGGCTCGGATTCAACGAGATCATTACCTACAGCTTTCTTTCCCAAAAGTCCCTTGTTCAATCGGGGTTTGAGGAACTGGGTCGCGCTCAAAAGCTAAAGAATCCCGTCAGCGTCGAGCATGAATTTTTAAGGCCGACGCTTCTTCCCGGGATGCTGCAGGCGATTCTTTTTAATGTTCACCGAAAAGTTGCGTCGATACGGTTTTTTGAGATCGGGAACCGCACTCTCGACGGAAGGGAAGAAACCGTGCTGGCGCTCGCGGTTTACGGCGAGTGGGAAGACCATTGGTTGAGAAAATCCCCGGCCGCTTTTTTTGATCTGAAGGGAATCGCCGAAAACATTCTCGGTTTTTTGAATGTTTCAGGCTTCCAATGGAAGGAAAATGAAAAAAATCAGGCGTATGATTATTCCAGCTCCGTTCAGGTTCAAAATCTTAAATTTGGTTTAAACGGTTCTTTGAATCCTTGGGTGTTGAAAAATTGGGACATCCCGCGTGGAGTTTTCTTTATGGAATGGGCGCTTGAGGCTTTGTTGACAAATCCCGATTTTGAAAAAACCGTCCGCGTGAAACCCATCGCCAAATTTCCGCTCGTAAGGCGCGACACGGCTTTTGTGATTGATGCCGCCGTGCCCGTGAAGACACTCGAAGAGATCATGATTCAAACGGCGTCTCCTTATATTAAGGAGGCGCGGCTTTTTGACGAATACAAAGGGAAGAACATCCCGGCTGGCAAAAGAAGCCTTGCGTTCTCATTGGCTTATCAAAAGGACGACGGGACTTTCACGGAAGAGGAAATTAATTCTTTGCAAGCACGAGTGGGTGAGGCCCTGAAAAATAAATACCAGGTGGAATTTCGTTAAGTTCATGACCAAAAAGTAAAAATGACTGACACCATAGAAAAAATAGGAATCGTGTCCGCGGTTGCGTTACCGTTTTTTAATATTCCCTTGATCGTTCGTATCGCCAAAAGGAAGAGTTCGAATGATTTTAGCCTGTCGTGGGCTTTGGGCGTATGGGTTTGCATTATTTTGATGACACCCCAAGCCCTTAAATCCGAAGACATGGCGTTCAAGGTGTTTGGAATTTTTAACATTATTTTCTTTAGCCTAGTTGTCTTTTTTATTCTAAAATACCGTTGTAACCCCAAGCCGCCTTTTAAGGACAGGAGTTGATTGTATGAAGAAGTTTTTGTGGGTTTTTCCGGCGCTTTCACTTTTGGTTTTGTCAGTTTTTTCAGGAAATTTCTGGGCGCAAGAAGAAACTGTGAAAGAGGACGCCACGGTGCAAAGCGGATCGGAAGCCTTGTCTCAAGAACTGGAGAGAAATAAGGAACTTCTTGAGATTTGGAAGGACCACGTAAAAACACTCACAAAGGAAAGAGATGACGTCACCCGAGAGCTTGAAAATCTGAAAGCGAAAGGCGGCGACACCGTAAGCTCCGAAGGCGAATCAGCGAAAATTCAGGAACTTTCTTCCGAACTCGATCGTCTGAAATCAGACAACGATAAATTAAAAGCTATGGCTTCGGCGCCACCTCAGATTGTAAAAGATCCTGACCAAGAAAAAAGAATGGAAGAATTAGCTTCCCAACTCGATCAGTTAAAATTCGAGAACGAAAAGCTGAAGTCCACCGCTTCAACATCACTCCCGCAACCGGTCAAAGATGAGAGCCGGCAAATCGAGATTGAAAATTTAAAGGCCAAGGTCGAGCGCTTTCGTTCGGAAAATGAGCATTTGAGATCTCTCACCTCCACAGTTCAGGAAAGCGCGCCGCAAATTGTCAAGGATCCCGAACAGGAAAGAAAGATCCAAGAACTGGTTTCGCAATTGGATCAGTTGAAGTCTGAAAACGACAAATTAAAAGCGGCTGCTTCAGCTCCACCCCAGGCTGTAAAAGATCCCAAACAGGAAAAGAAGATAGAAGATCTTAGTTCTCAAGTTGAACAGTTAAAATCTGACAATGAGAGGCTTAAGTCTGCGGCGGCAAATCTTCAGATGGTGAACAACCCGGATCAGGAAAAAAAGATTCAAGAATTAGTTTCACAACTGGATCAATTAAGGTCCGATAATGATAGATTGCAATTGAGTCAAAAAGAAGCCCAGACACTTCAAGCGGAGAAAGCGGAGCTTCTCAATGATAAAGAGGAAGCGTACAAAAAAATACAAGATCTTAGGTCACAGATGAAGATTATGGATGCGGAACACGCAAAGACCAACGGAGCTGAGATCCAAGCCCAAGCGGAAAAATCCGAAAAACAGACACTTCAACAGGCCTATAACAACTTGCTTGAGAAATCGAGTCTTGAAATAGACAAACTCAAATCCGAAATAAAGACGCTTCAAACCGATAATGAAAAGACCGCATCGCTTGAGGTCAGTCTGGATAAAGCCCGTCAGGAAAAAGAAACAGCCGAGAAGGCGTTTCTGGCCCTGCAGGATGACAACAAACTGAAAGAGGAAAAATTCCAGTCGGATCTTGCCTCTTTGCAGGAGGAGCTTAAGAAAGCCCAGGCCGACAAAGAAACCGCTCAAGCCTCAGCGAACGCGCTGGAAAGCAATTTCAAATATCAGGAGGAGAAATCGAAAGAGGAATCTCAAGCTCTCCAAAAAACGGCCTCCGAAGAAATCAATGCCTTAAAAGCGGAAATCGTAAAAATCAGGTCAGAGAAAGAGACAAGCAATAAAAATTATGAGACTCTTTTAGTGAATTCAAGAGAAGAAACGGATAAACTTAAAACACAGAACCTGGCTTTACAAACGAACCTTGACAAATCAAAACTCGTTGAGGAAGATCTTAAAAAGATAAAATCCGATAAGGAAAATCTTGAGCATGCTTATGACAGCTTGCTTGTGTCATCCAAATCCGGAGAGCAGAAATTAAAAGCAGAGATTGTTTCGCTCCAGTCGGACGCCTTAAAAGTCAAAGAACTGGAAGAGGCCTTGAGCAAGGCCCGAGCGGATAAAGAAGCGCTTGGGAAAGCCTATGCGGGTTTAATGGATAGTTCTAAATCGCAGGAGCAGAAATTAGACGATCTCACCGCTAAAATGAGCCAAATCGAGAGGGAAAACCAGGAGCTTTCCGGCATTCAAACCGGCCAGGCCAAAACGATAGAAAATCTAAAAGCCGCACTTCAAGCCAATATGACTGACCTTCAGGGCTTAAAATCCAACTTCGAAGCCTACCTCGAATCCTTAGTTGAAAATTTTAACAAACGGCAGAAGTAAATATCCGGTTCGTGATATAATAAACCATCCTGCGGTGCGCGTGGATCGTGAGTGCTCATTATGCGAATCCAACACTTAACTTAAATGGGAACCGCGTTTGGGTGCCGTGAGCTGTCTCCTTGACCGGAGAATTGGCCTGTAGGCATTTAACAGGTTCCCACCCTGTTGAAATAGGGGTTCAGCTTAGGGCGCGGCAGCACGGCACTCGCGGGACCAAATTTCCTATGGATTTATTTGAGTCTTCCTCTAAACAATCAAAACCTTCTCAAACGCAACCGTTGGCTTTCCGTATCAGACCAACGAGTCTTAAAGAATATGTCGGCCAGGAACACATTCTTGGACCGGGCAAACTTCTCACGCGGGCGATCGAATCGGACAGAATATCTTCGCTGATTTTTTACGGTCCTCCCGGTACCGGTAAGACAACACTCGCCACGGTTATTTCCAATGAAACAAAATCTTTTTTTGAGGAACTCAACGCCGTTTCCAGCAATGTCTCTGAAATCCGGAAAGTGATTGACCAAGCCAAAAAACGGTTTGAGATCAAACATCAAAAAACTATTCTCTTTATCGATGAGATCCACCGTTTCAGCAAATCCCAACAGGATGTTCTCATGCCGGACGTGGAGAAAGGCAACCCACTTCTGATAGGCGCCACGACTCACAATCCGTTTTTTTCTATCGTGTCCGCGCTTCTTTCAAGGTCGCTCGTGTTCGAACTCAAACCTTTAGCCCATGCGGAAATTAAAAAGGTTTTGATACGCGCCTTAAAAGACGGCGAGAAAGGTCTCGGAAAATATTCCGTTCAAATCGATGAAGACGCTTTGGATTTTTTGTGCCGCACAAGTGGCGGCGATGCCAGACGCGCTTTGAACGCGTTGGAATTAGGCGTTCTGACGACTCCAAAAGAAGATGGCGCTCTTCGTTTCACAAAAAATATCGCTGAAGAATCGATACAGAAAAAAGCGGTTGTCTACGACGCGGCTGAAGACGCTCATTATGATACGATCTCGGCGTTTATCAAGTCAATGAGGGGTTCTGATCCCGACGCGGCGCTTTATTATCTGGCAAAGATGCTTTATGCCGGAGAGGATCCAAGATTCATCGCGCGGCGTATCGTGATCTGCGCGGCCGAGGATGTCGGAAACGCGGACCCGCAGGCGCTCATTTTGGCAAATGCCGCTTTTCAAGTGTCGGAATTTGTGGGGCTGCCGGAGGCGCGGATCCCGCTCGCGCAAGCCGTCGTTTATATTGCTTGTTGCCCAAAATCCAATGCCAGTTATTTGGGTATCGAAAACGCCATGAAAGACGTTGAGACCAATAGAACCTTGGAAGTGCCCAAACATCTAAAGGACAGTCACTATAGCGGAGCCAAAGCCTTGGGACACGGGCAAGATTATAAGTACGCCCATGATTATGAGGAACATTTTGTAGACCAGGACTATTTGCCGGAAAAGAGACGGTATTATGAACCCACCGATCAGGGGGTTGAGAAAATGTTCAGGGAATATCTCGATAATATAAGGAAGACTGTAAAGTAAAACTGTCATCCTCGACAAAAGCATGCGGGAATGACATTGATCAGATTGTTTCACCACGTCCCCGCTTCTTGCTTTCGCAAGAAAGCAGCGGGGACCACGTTCGCAATAACGGTTGTTAATTTTTGATAAATATTGGTTAGATTTTATTGACTTTTATAACTCAATAGAATAAAATAAATCAGAAAAATTTATGAAATACCGTGCCATTCAGAATTATTCAATTCGAGTGATTCTCTCCCTTTTTTTCTTAACTGGGTATTTTTTCCTTTATAAAACTTTTGCGTATGCGGATGAAGCTTTAAGGCCAACAGTCACCGGAAAGATGGATCCTATTTCGTTTGCTTTAGCCAGTGAAAAGACAGTTGTGGGGCCGACAGACGCCGAACTTTTACTTCAAGACGTAATAAAGAAAAAGGCCCAAACCAAGAAACCAAGTGCTGGTATTTCCAAGTTCCGGTTTCCATGGACTGAAAAACCGGCAAATGAAGTCAAGATAGAGGCCAAAAAAGAGCTCGACCGTATCGAAAAAGAAAAGAAGCCTTTTTGGTTTTGGCCGGGCGGCGGCTACGAGGAAGCAAAACTATCGGAAGGGGAGGCACTTTACAAGGTTGCCGTGTCCGACAAGAAGGTTACTTTAAAAGAAGCCGTTGAAATAGGTCTTGCCAACAATTTGGCGCTTCAGGCGCTTAAAAAACGAGCGGAAGCGGCCGAAGCCAAACTGACGGAGGCCAAACGTGCGCTTTTTCCGATCGTTCAGCTTCAAACGGAAATAAACGGCGGACGTGCTCCTCGTTTTTACAAAGGGGAGAATCGTAAAATCAATATCAGTCAGCCGCTTTTCTACGGAGGAGAACTCGAAGCGACCGTTAGACAAGCCGAGGAAAATTTAAAATCCGTTAAGGCAGAATATTTAAAGGCTAAAGGGGAATCTGTTCATCAGATCCGAACGGCGTATTACGGCGTTATCCGAGCTGAATACAATTCGCAGTATCAATTTGAGCTTTATGACAAAGTGAGTAATATTTATAAACGAACGAAGGAAGCCTTCCGGCAAAAGGTCATCCCAGAAGTTGATTATTTGAACGTCGAATCCCAATATCAGCAGGTTTTTTTTCAAGTGGAATCGACGAAAAACGATGTTTTATCAGTCAATCTCCTTCTTCATCAGGCGATGGGGCTTGATTCAGACCGTGAACTGCCGATCGATCTTAGAATCTACTTCCGAAAAGTCAATCCTGAATTCAAACAAATACTTGCGATTGCGATGGAAAATAACGCCGATCTTCATTCAAAGTTGGCGACGCTCGAAGCGGCCAAGTACGGCGTGAAGATCTACCAAGCCAAAAAACTCCCGCGCGTAGATCTCAGAGGTTCTTACGGTTATGCCGGTGAAGCATTTCATGACAGTCCCGCCGTCAATCACGACGATCCTTTATATGGAGCATTTGGGAATGGGAACAATGACTTGGAGAAAGAATGGTTTTTAGGCGTTGAGGCCAATATGCCTTTGGGTGCCAGTTCTGTTGATTATAGTCAGGTCAAACATGTTTACGGACCCACCATTTTTTCAGCGACGAGAGGTTCGGAAGACTGGCGGCATCATGTGGCCTTTAATCTTTGGGACAAGCTTTCCAACATAACCGATGAAAAAAGCGCGCAAGCCGCGCTCCTCCAGGCCCAAAGCGACGCCGACAAAGCCAAGAATGACCTTACCGTCAAAATAAGAGATGACTTTTATAATTTGCAGAAATCGCTCATTCAGGTGGACTCCGCAGTGGCGCGAATCAAGTACCAGGAAAAACAAAATTTGATTTTGGAATACTTGAGCGGTTTGCAAGAAGCGTCGGTGACGTCTCTGATCGAAGGGCTGATTTCACAGGCGCAGGACAAATTTTCTTTTATACAAGCGGTAGCTGATTATGAATTGGCGAAGTCGTCATTGGCAGTATCCACAGGAGACCCGGACACTTTTGAAGATAAATTTGGAAAGTCTTAAGATAAAGGCTCGAAATTTTAATTCGAAAGAATTTTTTAAAAAACTTCCTCCGAAGAAATACCTTTTCACGGTCATCGGCGCTGTGTTCGCGTTTTTCTTTCTTATTTCCTTCGTAAAAGACCACGTGGCCTGTGTCGGCGGTCTGCCGATTTATAAGAAGAGTAAGAAAGAAGACAAGACAAAACCGGTCGAACAGCCCCCTCCGCTTGTCAAGGCCTACAAAACGGCGAAGGTCAGTTTCCGGGACGCATTGCCGTCCTTGGGGACGATCAAGGGGTTTCGCGAGTTTGATTTGAAATTTTTGGCAAGCGGCACGATCGAGTATATTAATTTCAGGGAAGGCGAGAAAATCACTCAAGGGGACATCATTGCCAGTCTTGATCAAAAAGAAGCCCTGCTTAAACTCGAGTACTCGAAACTGGAGCTTGAAAAGCAAACAAAACTTTTTGAGCTGGGCTCTTCTTTGGAAACCAAACTCAAGCAAAGCCAACTGGAATACCAGTCCGCCAAAGCGGAGCTGGATAAAACAAACTTGGTTGCTTTGAGCGATGGTTATATCGGTTCCATCGAATTGGATAAGGGCTCTGTGGTCACTCCGCAGGACCGGATTGGAACGTTTATTGATTTAAAAGACGTGTACGTTGAGTTCGGGATCATTGAAAAGGACATCGCCAAAGTCAAAGAAGGGCAAAATGTCGAAGTGACCGTCGATTCGTATCCGGACCAGATTTTTAAAGGACAGGTGGAATCCGTTTCACCGATAGTCGAAGGACGTTCAAGAACCATGAAAATAAAATCCAAGATATCCAATCCGGATGAGAAGTTGAAACCCGGCATGTTCGGACGCGTGAATGTCCTGGTTTATGAGAAAGAACAGGCGCTCGTGATCCCAAGCTCGAGTTTTAAGAAGAAGGACAACCAGTATTTGGTTTATATCGTGCATCCCGAAGAGCCAAAACCTGAACAGGTGCTGCAGGAAAGTCCTAAAAACAAAAAACAAAAGAAAAATCAAAAAAGCAAAAAAGAATCTCCTGTGGAAGTTCCCGAAGAGCCAAAATTGACTTTTGGAACCGTTGAGATTCGTCAGATAGAAGTAGCCTATGCGACTCCTGACGCGATAGAGGTCAAAGAAGGGCTTGAGGAAGGGGACCTTGTGATCGTGGAAGTCGAACAGGAATTTCAGGATAAGATGAAGGTTGAAATCTCGGAAACGCAGGAAGGAATATTTTAAATATCTGTCATCCTGAGGCGCAATTAGCGCCGAAGGATCTCGTTTTAGATTCTTCGTCGCTACGCTCCTCAGAATGACACTATAAATTTATGGGTCTACCAGCCGCATCTATTAAACGACCTGTCACCACCCTGATGTTTTACGTCGGCGTGATCATTTTCGGCGTGATTGCTTTGAGTCTTTCCTCGCAGGAGCTTTTTCCTCCGATTTCTTATCCCCAACTTTCGATTGTCACGCCGTATCTCAACGCCGCACCAGAGGAAATTGAGACTTTGATCACGCGGCCGATTGAGGAAGCGGTGGGCGGCATATCGGGTTTGAGAAAGGTCACTTCGACCTCCAAGGAAGGACTTTCGCTCGTGATCGCGGAGTTTGGCTGGAACCAGAACATGGATTTTGCTTCGCTGGCCGTCCGTGAAAAAATTGATTTGATCAAAGAAAGGCTTCCCCGGGACGCGCAGGAGCCGATAGTTATCAAGTTCAACCCTTTTGAACTGCCCACTTTAACGCTCAGTATCTCGAGCTCCGAGAGAAATTCCGTGCAGCTTCGGACGCTGGCCAGGAAATATTTCAAGGACGAGATCGAAAAAATAAACGGCGTGGCGTCGGCCAGCATTTCAGGCGGCGCCGAAGAACAAGTGCTGGTGGATGTGGACCAGGCGAAACTCAGGACTGCCGGGATATCGATCACCGAGGTCACCGGCGCGATCGCTGAGGCGAATCTCAATTACCCGGGCGGTACGATTAAGGAAAATTTTTATGAATATCTGGTAAGAACCATCGGTGAATTCAAAAATATCAATGAAATCAGCCAGATCCCCGTGCGTGTGGAAAATACGGACCCCAAGAGCAAACAGCGCAATCTTGACCCCTCTTTGTCCAATGTTCCTTCGAATCGTCTCATCCTTTTAAAAGATGTTGCCGATATCCAAAGGACCATCAAGGAAAGAACGAGTTATTCGCGTTTCAATAACCGCGAGAACGTCACGGTCGCGGTTCAAAAACAGGCCCAGGGCAATACGCTTAAAGTCGTAAACGCCGTAAAGAAAAAGCTAGCCGAGCTTAAAGAACAGCTTCCGAAAGACATCCATGTCGACATCATCTCGGACCAGTCACAGTTTATCCAGGACGCTTTAAAAGGTGTCAGTGACGCTGCAATCCAGGGAGGCGTGCTTGCGTTCATCATTCTTCTGATATTTTTGAAAGACCTGAAAACCTCGGCGCTGGTGGTTACGATCATTCCGATTACCGTGCTTGCCAATTATGTTTTCATGTATTTCATGAATATCTCTCTCAACGTCATTTCGCTCGGCGGTGTCGCGCTCGGTGTCGGAATGCTCTTAGACAACGCGGTCGTCGTTGTTGAAAACATTCACCGGAAGTGCCTTGAAAATCCCAAAGAAGGAATCGTAAAGTCGGCGATTGTCGGAACGGATGAAGTGATAGCGCCCGTGATGGGATGCACGCTCACGGTGGTTGCGGTGTTTTTGCCTATTGTTTTCGTGACCGGTATCGCGGGCCAATTTTTCAAGCAGCTGGCCTGGGTTGTCAGCGTCACCCATTTTCTTTCCGTCATCGTGGCTTACACGCTGCTTCCGATGCTGATTGCGAAAGTAGGCGGTGAACCGCCCGAGATAAAAGAATTTCATCTTGCTGTAGAAATACCGCCACAGAAAAGTTTTTTAGGTCAAGTTAACACAAAGTTTCAGAAAATGCTTGAGGCTGCCTACAAGCCCATTCAGCATTTGGAGGACAGTTACGTTAAAGTGCTGCCCAAGATTCTCGACAGAAAAGGACAGTGCCTGTTGGTCGTATTTTTTCTGTTTATTGCTAGTATATTTATCTTGCGGTCTCTTGACCAGGTGCTTCTACCCAAAATCGATCAGGGCCAGTTTATGATCAAAGTCGATCTTCCGGTGGGCACCCGCCTGGAGTTCACGGACAAAATTTCCAAAAAGATCGAAAATTTTTTATCTCATGTGGAGGACATTAAAACGGTCTCGGTTGTTATCGGATCGAGCCGGGGCGATGCCACTAAAGAAATCGTCGAGCGTTTGGGAAGCCACCAGGCGCAGATCGTCGTTAGCCTTAAACACGAGAGGAAACGTTCCACCACGGAAGTGGTTCAGGAGATCAGGCAATATTTCGAACTTTCAGAGGGAAAAAACCTTATCAAACCCGCGAGGTTGAGTTACGTTCTTTCGGAAAGCGCTTTCAGTGTCGGGAGTGAAAACGACGCCCCGGTCGTTATTGAAATAAAAGGCCCCAAACTGGAGGGTTTGAATGAACTGGCGTTCACGACCCAGCAGAAAATATCCAAGATCACCGGCGTTTATGGGGTGACCAATACCATTGCCGAGCCGTTTCCTGAAACAAAACTGGTTATTGATAAAGACAGAGCCAGTTTCTACCGGTTGTCCGTTGTGGGTATCGCTCAAGCCGCCAACGTGGCGATCAAAGGAATCGTGGCCAGCAAGCTTAAAGAAGAAGGCCGGGAAATCGATATCCGGGTGCAGCTTAAGGAAAGCGACAGGGACCAATTGCAAAAGATAGGCAGTCTTATCATACGTTCGCCTTTAGATCTCGACATGCCTTTGTCTGATTTTGTGAAGTTTAGCCGCGGAAAGGGCCCCAGTGAGATCAAAAGAATCGCTCAGGAAAGGACCGTTCAGGTCTTCGCTAAGATCTACGAACGGAATTTGAAGGAAGTGATTGCCGACGTACAGGCCGCGATCAATAGCATGAATATTCCCAATTATTATTCCGTCAAGATTTCGGGCGAAAGCGAGGAGGTTCAAGAATCTTTTGCGAGCCTCCAGTTCGCTTTTTTACTCTCGATTCTTTTGGTTTATATGATCATGGCTGCGCAGTTTGAGTCCCTTTGGCAGCCGTTTCTCATCATGTTCTGCGTGCCGCTCTCGCTCATTGGTGTCGCGTTCGCGCTTTGGATGACACGCACGCCGATCAGCGTGGTTGTGGTTTTGGGGATTATTCTTTTGGGGGGCATCGTCGTCAATAACGGTATTATTTTGATTGATTTTATCAATCGTTTGAGAGAAGAAGGAACCCCTCTCAGAGAATCAGTCGTCTTGGCGGGTAAAATCAGGCTGAGGCCTATTTTAATTACCGCTCTGGCGTCGGCGATTGGTTTGGTGCCGCTGGCCCTTGGTATCGATGAAGGATCGAGACTCCAAGCGCCGATGGCCATCGCGGTTATCGGCGGACTTTTGGTGGCAACTTTTCTTACGCTGATTGTGGTGCCGGCCCTTTACGTGGGTACTTATGAAATGGCTTTTTTTAAACGGTCCGAAAAAACAGTTCCAAATACCGAAACAAATACGTCATTCTGACGTGAAACTCTCATGAATCTCCCTGAATTTTCCATCCGAAAACCTGTCACCGTCCTCATGATGACGTTGATCGTAGTCCTATTTGGCATTGTCTCTTTGTTAAAACTTCCGGTGGAGCTTTATCCAAACACTTCTTTCGGGCAGATCAGTATCATTATCCAGGCGCGAGGCGGCATTCCTCCGACAGAAGTGGAGACGCTGGTCACCAAGCTCGTTGAGGAAGCGGTGGCGACAGTCAGCAATCTCGAGCAGCTTTTGTCTATTTCCAAGGAAGGCGAATCCACCGTGGTGATGAGTTTCAGGCCCGGCACGGACATGGATTTTGCGGCCCTTGAGGTGCGTGAAAAATTTTCAAAAATAAAAAACCAGCTGCCGAAAGAAATAGAAAAACCTGTTATTGCCCAGTTTCAACAAGGGGACGTACCTGTTTTTATTGTTGCTGCAACCAGCGAGCGCCGGACGACCGAAGAAATCCGCAAGATTGTCGATAAAAGCGTCAAAGAAAGCTTTAAAAGAGTCCCCGGTGTGGCCAATGTCGAAGTCGCCGGAGGCCGTGAGAGGAAACTCCTGGTGGAGCTTGATCAAGTGAGGCTTGCCGCTTACGGCCTATCAACCAATGAAGTCACGGGTGCCTTGGGCGCGAACAATCTGAACCTTCTTTCGGGCGAAGTCAAACGCGCCTCGGACCGTTTTCTTGTCCGCATGATAGGGGAATACGAATCCATCGATCAAATCAAAAATATGGCCGTCCGGCAGACTCCCACGGGGTCGATTATCCGTGTCAAGGACGTGGCCACCGTAAAAGATTCATTTTTAGAGCCCAATGAGTTTTCAAGACTCAATGTTCAGCCCGTCGTTACTTTGTATGTGCAGAAAGAAAGCACTAAAAACACCATCACTGTGTGCGGAAATCTCTTAAAGGAAATCGAAGCGTCCAAATCCATTCTCCCAAAGGATATAAAGCTTGTGGTAACGTCCAATCAGGCTGAATCGATCAAGAAAAACATCGACAACCTGAATGAATCGCTTCTCAAAGGGATCATTCTCATCATCCTCGTATTTTTTATATTCCTCTTCCGGCTGACTCTTAAATCTTTTGTTTTCGTCTGTGCGCTCATTGTCGGTGCGCTTTTTTTAAGCGGGTTTATTCTTTATGTTGTGCTCACGGGACTTTTGACTACGTTGATTGTTTATAGAAAATTCAGGTCTATTATTATCGTAACCTTGCCAATTCCGGTTTCCGTCATCGGTACTTTTATCTTCATGAAAAACTATGGACTTACGATCAACGTCATGACGCTCTTCGGCTTGGCACTCGGCGTGGGCATGTTGGTGGACAATTCCATCGTTGTCTTTGAGAATATCCTGAAAAAAAGAGAAGCCGGCCAGGATATTATTCCTTCTGCGACGAGCGGCACCAATGAAATGTTTCTTACGATCATCGCTGCGACTACGACAATCGTGATTGTGTTTTTACCGCTTGTTTTTATGGGCCAGGAACTCCAGCGCCTTTACTCCGGCATGGCGTGGACGATCGTGGTGTCGCTTTTGGTGTCCATGGTGTGCGCTGTGGCTCTCGTGCCGATGATGTGCTCACGGCCGAGTTTCCCGCTCCATGTGGAAAGTGGGGCAAGCGGCAAAGAAGATTTGTGGGTCAAAAAATTTGCTTCCGTTGAAAGACGATTTCTTTTCCGGTCCATCCGTTACCGGACACGCGTGCTTTTTATGTCAGTAGGGGTTTTTCTCGTCGCTTTATTTTTTATGTCCCGTCTTGGGACCGAATACCTGGGAAGCACCGAGCAGAATAAATTCACTATTTTTGTCGAAATGCCTACCGGTGTGCGTTTGGACGTATCCGATAAAATGGTCAAGAAAGTCGAAAAGATCGTGAAAACCATTCCGGAAGTAAAAAATGTTACTTCGCGTATTGAACCCTGGTCTTCCAAAGTGTATGTAGAGCTTGTTAAATCCGACAAGCGGAAACGTTCGGCCAATGAAATCATCGAAGCGCTTCGCCAGGAAACCAATAAACTGCACCCGGCCTTTATTTATTACCAGCAGGAAGAACAGGTCGGGACTAAGGAAGTCATACTCGAAATTTTTGGGTACAGTTATGAGAAATTAAGAGAGCTTGCGATCGCCATCACCAACCGCATGGAGGGTGTCAAGGGACTTTCTGACGCTAAGATCCGCATGCGCGAAGGACGGCCTGAGATGCAGCTTTTGGTGAACAAGAAAAAATCGGGTTTAGAAGAAATGTCAGTGAGTGATGTCGCCAATGAGGTTCACGGGCAGATGAGAGGATTTCGCGCGACGGTTTATCACACGGAAGGCACGGAAGTTGAGACGATCACAAGACTTGATGAAAAGTATAGAAAGACTTTTAAGGACCTTCATCACTTGATTCTTACGACGAAAAGAGGAGATCCGGTTTTGCTCGATCAGCTGACAGATTTCAAGTTCGGGCTCGGCCCCAGCGAAATCTGGCGAAAAGATAAAAGCCGCATGGTGCAGGTCAGCGCCAATATCGGGAAAGTGCCTTTAAGCAAGGTCGTCGATGAGCTCAAGAAACGTCTTAAGGACATTCCGTTTCCGGAGGATTATTTTTACAGAGTGGGGGGTGATTACCCGACTTTGATCAGTACAAACAAACAGATGAGGCTCATGATTACTTTCGTTTTGGTGCTCGTATATCTGGTGCTCGCGTCACTTTTTGAATCATTCTACCAGCCGCTTCTTATCATGATTGCGGTGCCTTTGGCCCTCGTGGGGGCCGTTATCGCGCTATATTTTGGGCCCCGTTCGATCGGAATCGGCGCGCTTCTAGGGATGATGATGTTGGGCGGTATCGTCGTCAATCACTCGATCATGCTTTTAGACCGGATCAACTATTACGTTAAACATAAAAACTACTCGCCGATCAAGGCCGCCATCTCCGCGAATAAAGACCGGCTCAGACCGATTTTGATGACGATGTGCACCACGGTGCTTGGCCTTGTGCCGATGGCGATTGATAGATCGGAAGGAGCCAACCTTTGGTCGCCTTTGGCGCTCACCGTCATCGGTGGTGTCGTCAGTTCAACGCTACTCACACTCCTTGTGACGCCGGCGTTTTTTATCTTGTTTCAAGATGGGCTTTTCTTTATTAGGAAAAAATTTCAACAGACCCATCGTGTAGTTATTCAGGAAATTCCGAACGGACAATAAAATCGTCATTGCGAACGTGGTCCCCGCCGCTTCGCTTTGCGAAGCAAACGGCGGGGGCTCCTCGTAACGACGGTTTTTTTACTTTATAAATAGATAAAAAAAGAAAACTATATAATTTAATTTAATTTATATAACACACTGTTAATAAATAAGTTACAGTTATTAAAGAATTATTTTTTAAGTTGCATATTTTGCAATATCAGGGTATACTTTTAGCATAATAAAAAATGCACAATAGCTTCAAAATACTTAGGATAGTGAATATTTTTTAGATCTTTAAATTCGTGATCTTTGGGCAATTTTTCTCTTAGCTTTTTAGGAATTTTTTTTAATTCTATGTAAAAACTTTTTCTAATTAAATTGAAAAGCGGCTGAAGAAGAGATGAAAATAGACAATGAAACAATAAATAGACAAGAAAAAACACAATGTCATTGCGAGGAGGTCGCCGCAGCGACCGACGAAGCAATCTCCGAGCTGAGATTGCTTCGCCACGGCGACTGCGTCGCCCACGCTCGCAATGACATGTCTAAAAAATATTGCTCCAGATACGGCATTGGGCTTCGTTCCCTTTCGCTGGTTATTGTTGTGGCCTTTTTGCTTCAGGATTTTTCTTTCGCACAAGGCGGCACGCCCCTTTGGTCCAATGTAGCCCAGACTAAGAACGAAAATTCTACCGCTAAACTTGATGAAAATAGTTTAAATAATATCACCATTCCGCAAGACTCCGGGCTCACCCGCAGAGTCGTCGCGAAGGGTTCGAGCGACGTTATCGTCAACATCCAGGACGCCCACTCCAAGCTTGGCGCGCAGGAAAGTATTACAAAGATCCTCGACAATCTGGTTCGTAATTACAATCTGAACCTGGTGGCTCTCGAAGGCGCGAGCGACATCGTTGATACTTCACTTATTTCCAGCTTTCCGATCGAAGAGGTCCGCAAGAAAACCGGTGAGTATCTTTTAAAAGAAGGCAAGATTTCAGCCGGTGAGTTTTACTCGATGATCACTGACCAGCCGGTCAAGTTATACGGTGTCGACGACCCCGCCCTTTACAAAGAAAATCTGGATGTTTTTAAAACTCTGATTGAGAAGAAACTCGCTATTCGGAAGGAACTGAAAGGTCTTAAGAAGGCGATTCATGAGCTTGAGCAAAAAGTTTATTCTCAAGAGCTTTTAGATATGACTAGCCGGAAGCTGCTGCATAAAAGCGGCGATATCAAGTTCACTGAATACTGGAGCTATTTCAGCACACTGGCTAAAGAAAAAGGAGTAGATTTCCGGAAGTACGCGAATCTCAAAAAACTTTCCCAGACCGTCGAGCTTGAAAAAGAGATCGATTTTAAAAAGGCGGGTGTTGAACGCGACGCCCTGATCAATGAGCTGGGGCTTAAACTGCCGAAGCCCGAGCTTGAAAAATTGGTACTTCAGTCGCTTCAGTTCAAACAAAATAAGATCTCACCCGGTGCTTTTCATTTCTATTTGAGCCAAATCGCCCAAGGACAGCACCTGGATCCCCTCGCGTATAAAAACGTGATCCTCTATTCTCAGTACGTGATTCTCTATGAGAGCATTGATCTCATAGCGATATTCGATGAAGTCGAAAAATTTGAAGAGGAACTGAAAGAGACACTTTTTACAAACGACGACGAGCGCTCGCTGGCCAAACTCACGCACTGCGTCAATATCCTAAGCCAGCTTTTGGACACGACCCTTTCTAGCAAGGACTACGAATTTTACGTCAAAAACCAGAGCTCCTGTGAAGTCGGAAGCATCAAGGATGGATTTCAAAATCTGGGCGAGAAGTACAAAGTGCCTTTTGAGACCTACGCGGATTTTAATTTGCTGGAGACGGTCATACCCGACGCGAGAAAATTTTACGAACTCGCTGATCTAAGAAATAAGGCCCTCCTTTCCAATACCGAAAAACGCATGAAGGAAGAAGGCGTTCACGTCGCGGCGCTGATCACCGGCGGTTTCCACTCGGAAGGGATTTCAAAACTGATGGATGAAGAGAAGATTTCGTATCTTGTCGTGATGCCCAAGTTTGACGAGAAATCTCCCGACCGTCCTTACATCGCCATCCTCACGCAGAAGCCCAAAGAATATGAAGAAGCTTTCAAGGATTCGGATTTTTATTTGATTGTTGCGTCTCGGTTTTCAACAAACCCGTTAGGAGGCAATTGGAGTGACGAGCGCATGGAAAATGAGATGCTTGGTTCTTCGTTGTCAGCAATCACCGTGGGCGCGCGTATTTCGTCCGGTTTTCCGTCAATGACCAGGGAATTAAAAGACAGGTTTCTTGAAAAATATAAAATGACCATGGAATCTGTAGCTCCAGACCGGCAGTTAATCAGTTACTCCACGCTCAAGAGACTCTTGGATCAGGAATTGACAGCCCAAAGAGTTGAAGGCGGTTATCGTGTCAATATCCAATTCGAGTCCGGACGTGAAAAAAGTTTCATCATCAGGGTTGATTCCAACCAGAACATTCAGAGTATCGCTTATACGACACTGTCCCGCCGGGAGATCATTTTTAGCGAGTTAAACACGCAGCAGGACAAACTCAACCAGTTGAAAGAAGCGGTCCAGGAATTGGACAAGTCCCTGATGGTGACGCAGTCCCGGATCGACGTGGCTAGAGACCAGCTTATGAGTGATAAAACCGTCGAAGCGATTGTCCAGCGCGCCAAGCTTCTCTCAAAAGGCGGCCCGATCACCGAAGAGATTATCAGACAAGCGGCAACTAAAAGGGGTTTTTACAATCTTACGAAAGTTCAAATTAATAATATCTCGCAAATTGCCGTTCCTGAGAATAACCCGGTGCCTGTCACACCATCGATGCAAACTTCTAAAAACGAACAGTGGCAAGAAGAAATTAAAAAAAGAGCACAAGTGGCCAATCAAGCGCCAAAAGAACTGATACTTGCTTTTGTGAGCGCCATGTTTGGATTGTCGCGGGAGGAATTAAGACAGAGAACCGAGATTGCAAGAAAAGTCCCGATGAAATTGTTATTTTCCATGAGATCTTATTTGCAGGCCGCATTCGGCGCCCCTCGCGGACAGCTGGCCCTGGTTTCCGGGGCCCGCCTAATCGCGCCGCCTGTCATTGCGAGGAGTCCTGAGCAAAGCCGAGGGACGACGAAGCAATCTCAGAATGAAGAACTCAAAACGGCGGACCAAGTGATCGCCCAAGCGGCCGCGCCGAATCAAAGTTTCGGCAGCCGGTTGAGACCGCAACAAATGGTTTTTGACAGAGCGACGGTGCAAAGCCAGATTCAAACCGTTAAGGCTGGCGCCCACGCCGCCGCGCGGCTGGCGAAACCTACCTATAGCCCAGGTGACACTGTCTCTTATCTTGATTTTAAAAGAAAGGAAGAGGTTCAGGGTGTTGTATCATCGGTGAGGAAAGATTCAAAAGACGACAGTCAATGGGTCTACACTCTTGAGGGTCAAGGCGGCAGAACTTTTTTACAAAGAGAACTTAAATTTGTCAGAGCCAAAGAAAAAGAGATAACTGAAACAATCAAAGCGCCTATTGCCAAACCGGCTCCTTCAAAGAAGGCTGCCCCTCTTGTTAAAGAACCATCCTCACTGGAAGTTTCTCCCGTAAAACGCGAGCCAAGACCGGCTACTAAAGGTTTTGTTAGGGCCGTCAAAATGGTGAGCGGCATTGTTTTCGGTTTGGGTGCGGCCGCTGTGACAGCGGCGATAGCTGTTTTCGTTTTTGGAGCCGGACTTTTGGTAACTCTTTTTATTTCTTCGGCCGCGTTTTTCGTTGTTGGAATATTAGCCTATTGGCGTACGACTTACGAGGTGCCCGAAACACCCAAAGCTTCGGCAGGACCGGGTGGGCCGGATCTTAAGATACAGCCAACTTTTTCTAAAACGGCGGGCGCAAGGCTTGGAGGATTTTTTTCCACGCTGAAAGACAAACTGAAATCGCCGGCGGCTTTTAAAAATTCAACGCTTTTAGGTTCAGCGGCGGGCGTTATTTTTGGCGTGGTCTCCCTCGCGCTTAGCATAACAAGCGTAGTACCGGCGCTGGTGGCGTTTGCATTTTTCGCCGTTGTTGGGTTTATGGTCAAATCCGATCTTTTGGGAAATGTTAAAAAGAACAAGCAGATCAATGTGGTGGATCAAGTGGACAACCTCATCGCCCAAAAAGTGGCAACGGCAGGCGCCGGCGGACCCAAGGATCCGGATAAGGCTTTTGGAAATGTGAAAAAAGCGGTCGTGTGGAGAATTATTTGGAATTACATGAGCGGACGAGCCGATGAAGTGAAGAATAAACAGCAACATAAGGCGACTCAAGAAACCTGGAAGCAGAAACTGCTTCGTTATTCATTCATGGCGGTTTTCGGCGGCGCCATCCTTGCGGTGATCATTTGGTTAAAACCCTTTATTTTAGGGTTTTGGATTTCCTACGCGGCTTGGCAATATCTTATCGTTCCCTTTCTTGCCGTGATGGGCGCCAAGGCGCTGACGGGTTTTGTGCTAGGGTATGTTCAGCAAATAAAAGACAGAGGAAAAGAAATCGCTCAGGTATCTGAAAAAGACAGTGTAATTTTTAAAATTCTAGGTTCGCCTTTCAAGGCTGCATGGAATCTTTTTATTGGCATTCCGTACCATCTGTTCCGAGGATTCATCACGTCGTTTTATGAAGGCGATGCGGCAGGGTATTGGCTGCCTCTTTTTTCCTATGCAGGTTATGTGGTTTCCCAGCTGTTTCACCTCCATCTACCCGTGAGTCCAAAGAGCTACTGGCTTCATTTGGCCATTCAAAGGATGGATGATGCGGCCATTCGGGCGATTGTAACCAAGGAAGTCTCGGATGAAACCGAGATTCAAGCAAGGTCCGTCTTGAGCCCTTTAAGAGGATTCTCCCGGTTTTCGAAGGGTGGTGCCGGATTTTTTGTGAAATACGTGTACCGTTTCTCGTTTGCCGGCGCGACGTGGGATTTCTTGAAGAAAAGAGGACTCCTCTTTTTCGCCGGCGCTGTCGGCGGCAGTTACCTTTTGCCCGCGATAGGCGGCAGCTACGCCGGATTTTTGGTCTTCAAAAAAGTTTTCCTTCTGATTCAAGGCTCTGTTTTTATCACGAACGCGATCCGTCTTTATTATGAAAAGAAAGCTTTTTACGGACAGGAAATATCCGATGCCAAAGAAGTCCGGCGGCTTGCGGCCAAAGATGCCGTCAAGTATTTGACGGTACGTGCCTTGATTGTTTTGGCGACTTTTGGTGTGTTGCAGGGGCTTGATTGGCTTGGCCACCAGCCGGATTTGTTGAATCCGCATGATCCTCATGCGGCCCCCTCACCAGACGGCTTTGATCTTTTTGGCAAAGGGGTTATCAAGTCGACTCAAGACATTTGGTTTAGAGGAGCCAAAATTATTCCGGCCCAGGAACTTCATTTTACGATTGGCGCGTGGATAAGACCCTTTATCACCATTACGATTCTCAATTTCACCAAGATGATCGGAAAACAAGTTATGAGTGCCAATCTTCGGACGGTCAATAGCGCGTTTGCTCGCTTGCTCGAGGGAGATTACAAGCTGATTTTGGAGAAATTACATGGGGAAAGAATGAGAGAGTTTGAAGAAGAGGAGGCTCTTGAGTCTGCGCTTCCCGGCGGGAAAACAGGACGCTCTCCGCCGAAACCCGCTCACGCTTTGCTCGAATCCTTCGACCTGAAAAGTATTGAACATCTTATCAAGGTTATCCGCGAATCCTCTATCGCTCCAGAAAAAAAATCGAAATTTCTTATTCTTATCAGTGAATCACTGAACGCGTTTCGTCTGAAAGGCGTGGGTTACAGTTTCATTAAGTTTGGGCTTAGCAGATACAATTATGACCTTGTGTCCAGCCGAATCGATGAGGAAATAAGGTCGTTGGTACCTGATCCAGACAGGCGCCAGCGAATATCCGCCGAACTTCAGCCTTTGCTTAAACAGATTCAAAAATCCTTTTTTGTGACTACGCCCGTTTCTGTTTATTCCGTTCTGACAAGTCCCGGTTTTTGGTGGCAGAATTTGAAGGGAACTCCAGGCATGTGGTTTGTGCAAACGGAAATCGCCCTCATCGTTGGTTTAGCGGAAGCGACGGGCTGGCAATTTATCATCGACCTGGTTCACGCGATAGAAGGAAATAAGACAATACAGGACAAATTAAATGTCCTAAATCAAAAACTTCCCGGGACCACTGTTATGGAAGGCTTTCACGCCGGTGGTATGCTCTCGCTTTTTCAGAATCTTTGGGAACATCTCTCGGTTTGGTTTTTGGACACGCTTGACCAGCATCACATCAGCGAGAAGATAGATTTCTTTCATTTAAAAGACGGTATAGAAGATAGGCGCGTGATGGCAGAGTACCGGAATACGGGCCGCGAGCTTCGTTCGGCGATCCAAAGATCGGGACTCGATCTCGAAGATGAAAGGGTCCATCGTTTGATCCAAACCATCGAGTCGGGTGCCAACGCAGATAAGATAAAAAATCTGATTGAAACGGATTTTTCCCAGGAAGAGCAGGACCGTCTTAAGGACAGTGTCGGAACCATGAGAAGATTTTCGAAGGCCCGGGATAATTTTCTTGCCAATCAGCAGAAAAATTATGTTCTCAAGGAACTTCCGAAGCGCGAAGCGGAAACGGAAAAGAAACTCAAAGAAGAAAAGGCTACGGTTAAGAGGGATGAAGAGAAAATTGAAATTTTAAGGCTTGAGTTGGATGGTTTTAAATCCCAGAAAAAGCTTTACGAGGAGAAAGAAAAAATTCTTTTGTCCGAGCAGAAAATCCGGGCACTAATCGACATCGCTTTAGGAACTTTCAAGGGGTCTTCTCCTCCCCCACCCGGGAAAGAGAAGCTTGCTGATGCGTTGGACGCTTTTATGGAGAGTTTGAAAGCGGTTCCCTTCACTGTGGTTCAGGTCCAACAGACGCTCGATCAGGATGAGTTCAAGGAACTCAAAACGGCCATTGGCAATAACAAAGCGGCATTGGCTGCCGAGGCCGAAAGTTTTTCAAAACAATATCTCAGCCATACCCATGATCAGAAGTTAAATGAGCAGGATGAAATTGAACTTTCTTTGAGGAGGGCCGAGTATCAAAGAAAACAGCCTTCCCAAAAAGCGCTGTGGTTTCTTACGATCCCTCAAAAAGACCCTGAAACTTTAAGCCGTGAAATAGAAACTCTGCAAGCTAAGGCAACTTTGGTGAAAGCGGAATTGGCGATGATCCACAACAAACAGGATCAGGCCCAGGCGGCCGAAGGCCCTGAGAAAATGAAATGGGTCGTGGAATCCGTGGGTTTGTCCACGGATTTGCAAGCTGCCACCATTGCTATCAGCCAGCTTGAAAATCGCCATCAGTTGGAGACTTTGGAAAAAGAAATCGCCGAAACAGAGAAGGTTCGCAATAGCTTTCGGGAAGTGGACATTTTAAGAGCCAAGAAGGACGCGCTCTTGGCTGATCAAAAGGTCATTGAAGAACGCTTAAAGCTGGTTGCCAAAGAGAAAGAACAAAAAAGTACAAAGGATGAAAAAACGATTAAAAGTTTGCGGGCGGATACCAAGATTTTGGCTTTGAATATAGAAGAGTTTTCTTTGGCCGCCAGCGAAGCCAATCGACAATACAAGCTTAAGCTTGCCGATAAGTTTGGCCGTCAAGACGAGGTCGCCATTCTTGGTTTTGAAAAAGAGGTGATAGATAAAAAGAAGGACGTGATTCAGATCAAGAAAAAGATTTTTGAGAACGAAAAAAATCAGGAGACAGCCAGAGAAAATAAGAAAGACGATGAACTTAGAAATTTACAAGCTGTGGCGCGGGAGTTTGAATCGGAATCGGAGTCGGGCGCTTTGAATATTCGGCAAGCGAATCTTTTGCTGGAACAAAGACTCTATGAAAGAGCCAAAAACCGGGAAAAGAGGGATCTTGTTCCTCTCCAGCAGAAAATCATCGATGCCGAACGGGCGCTTTTGGAAGTGAAGAAAAAGCAAAATTCCACGACGGCTCTTCTGGATAAAGAAAAGGTTGATTTGGAAAAGGAAAAAGCAAAAGTTGCCAAAGAACGGAACGAAACGGCGATCGGAAAAAAAGAGACGAGAGTCCGGCAGTTGGAGTCAGACCGGCGTAAATTCGTTTCCGAATATCAGAACAGATCCTTGGACATTGAAGAGGCCAAACTTTCCCATGCCCGTAAGATTGCCGAGAATTCGGGAAATCGCGACAAAGTAACCTTGGTCGATCTTAGAAAGGATGTTTTGAATGTTAAGAGAGAACAGATCCCCATTGAGTACCGGCTTGGCGAATCCAGGGCGGAATTAGAAGTTGAAAGAAAAGCAAAAACCCCGGACAAAACAAAGGTGAGGAGTTTGGAAGACAAAGTCAGGTCTTTGGAACGGGATGTCCAAGCTAAACAGCTGGAGAGTGACGAAAAAGAGCTTGTCCATCAGACCAAGACAGCCGAACAAGCCGGAGACCCAAATAAGCTCATACTGCTGGGTCTGGATAAGGCTATTCTCGAAAAGAAAAAAGACCTGCAGGTTGCCCAATCCCAGTTTATGGAGAACCAAGTGAACCAAACCAGAGCCAGGGAAGACCAAAAGGGTAAGAACGAGTTGATGGAACTCGAAATCAAGGGAAGAACGATTAGTTCAGTCGTGCGAAATTTGTCCCATGAACTCGATCTGCTCTATCAGGAGAAACAGGAAAAATCGGCTGCGCAATCGGCAGGAACGGATAAAGATAAAAAGGACATTGAGGAAAAGTTAAAACAAGAAAGAAATATCCTGATTGTCAAAGGGAAGCAAATTGAGATCGAAACGAAACAAACCGAGAACCAAAATATCCAGGCCCGCGCCGAAGCGAGCGGCAACCCGGAAGAAATTCAAAAGGCGCAAGAAAAGAAAAGAGACCTTGAAAGAGAGTGGATGGCTGCTTCCATTAAGACGGAAGAAGAAAAGTTGAAGGTCGCCCAATTGCGTAAAGATCAAAGTATGACGGCTTATTACGAAGGGGAAATCAAACGGCTCAAAGCGCAGAAACCAAGTGAGGCGACGGCTTCACTGATGGAACGGGAAAAACAGAAGCAGGAAAAAGAGGCCAAGGAAAAACTGGAGAAAGCCCCCGCCACTGCGAAACCGACCGAGGCCGGACAAATAGTCAGAGCGGAGTCTGTGCTTTCCAAAGAGGAAATCGCGGTGATGGAGGCGGCTTTTCCGCGTACGGATATTCACGATAAGATTTTCAAGAAAGACGCTAACGGGGTGAGTCAATTGGACCGCGCCGTCTATGCCGCTTCTAAAATGAATATTGATATTGCCTTTGATTTTAAAGTCTACTTACTTTTGCAGACGGCTGAAGCGGAAAGTGCGTTCAATTCGACGGCTAAAAGCAATAAGGACGCTTACGGCGGCATGCAGTTCATTAAAGACACTTGGGACCGTATCGTGAACAATCTTGCCAAGAAGGGACTGATTAAAAAGGACGCTTCATGGGATTTTGCGGAGGGGCCGCGTGATTGGGATAAGGCATTCCTCGCGGCCGCCGAATATTTTACGGAAATGTATGAGTATTTCAACAGCCCCAAAAATCTTCCGATCTGGGCCCATGATCTTGATACCCGGGAAGCGCGCAATGCCCGGCGGATTCATATGATTCTTGCCGGTTATAACGGCGGAGAAGACAGAGTGATGGCTTATGGTGGTGCCGTGCCTTATAAAGGGGAATTGATCGCGTCCACTCATCCTGAAAATTTGAGAGGAACAAGCGGAGGTGAAACCGCCGATTATGTGGATAAAATTTGGTTTGGAAGTCCAACACTTGTCGGGAAAGGCCTCAAATGGTACTTGAAAAATAGAGATCCGAAAAGAGGGCCGTCCGGAGTCGATCCGAATGTCGACATTTTTTATAGTTCAGACACGGTTGATCGAGAAGCGTTGAGGGAAAAATATCAGGGAATGGTCATTCCTGACGCAGAACTGGGAACAGGTGCCGTTGCGATGAACATTGCCGCCAGAAATTATGACACGGTTAATAACCCACAGTCGGGCCGTGTCATTGATTCATCCCTGCAGGAAGCGCTGGTTTTTTATAGAAGTTTCGGTGTTGAGGAAAAAATCCGCGGCAACCAGCCCCTCACGCTGGCTGACCGCGAGGTATTGATCATCATCAAATCATTGCTTCGTTTTCAAGATTCACAGAAACTCAAGACTCTTTACAGGCCCGAAGACATCGATCAGGATGTTGAACTGGTATTGAATGAAGTTCTAAAAGCCCAAGGGCTTCCGCAGGCGGCGGATCCTTTAGCTTCAGACAATTCAAAGAGACTCATGAAAGATGCGGTTCTTTCCTCTATTGCTCGAGCGGACGCCCATTTGGTCAGGTCATTCTATGACACCATGGACAAAGTAAAAACTGATTTTAAATTTCCCATACGTAATATTCTCTTTGAACAGGAGGTAGCGGCGCTTTTTTCAGGCGCGGGCCCGGGTGGGCCGGGGGGTCCCGGAAATGATCTGGCGGTTGCGAACAAAACCGTCCTGGCCATCACCCAAGCGATGTTCCAACAAAACTTGGATGACAAGAAAGCAAGGAAATTTTATTGGAATCCTTATGAAGCCAGTGTCGTCGATCTAAGCGGAAAGCTCACGGAACTCACCCGTATTTCTCCCAATGCCAAAAAGGCCCAAGGTTCGGATCAGCTTTTGGATAAATTGAAGAGAGCCCAGGAGACCTTGCGCGGCCTGCACGACTCGGTGCTTTCCTCGATGAAAAAAAGCCACTGGACACGCAAGGATCTGGTAGATTTTTATTTCAATTTGCTCATTCAAAAAGACAGAGACCCGCAAGCGACCGTGGCCGCCATTGGAAATCTTAAAGCCAAGCCGAATACTTTAGATTTTCAAAAGATTCAAGAATATCTCGAGGCCGAGAGAAACTATGAGGACCTTTTGGTTAAAACCCAGCTTGGCCGCGCCAATGCCTCGCTCCAGCTTTCGCTCACGGAAAAAGACTTGATAGAAGCCAAGATTGCGCTTGATCGGTTTTCCGGCGGAAAAGATATCAACGCGATCGCTGAAAGGGTTTTGCTCGAGAGAAACTTTGTCTCCGCCCGGCAGCGAAACGATGAAGCACAGGAAGAAGCGCGCCGCTTGTTTGGTTATGCGAAAAATCAGAAAGTTTTATCGGGGTTTGTTTCCAGTTCCGGAGAATTTGATCTAGACGGACAGATACGGAATGTGCAGGCCATTCTAAAAAAAGCGAATCTGCCCGATCTCGATGCAGGGACCGAGAATGAGATGTTTAGTGAGGCCCGACGGCTCGCCGAAGGGCTTTTTCATGTGGGTTATTCGGCCAATCTTGAACCTCTGGGCGCGGGAAATAAAAAGTTTATTAATTTTCAATTGTCATTTGAAAGAACAGTTTGGGACAGCTGGAGACAAAATTTAAAGGCGTCACAAGAGGCGACCCAGGAACTAACCATTGCCAAGCTTAATCTAGCATTGGGTGAGATTCTGGCTAGAAAATCGGGGATACAAAATCGCATCGTCGGTGAACGCAAAATAACGGAGGAGGTTCTCAGAAAGGATCTAAAGACCAAGCAGGACGCGGAAGAGGCGATTGCCACACGCCGGGATCTGGCAAAGCGCCTGTCGGAATACGCCAAATTGAAACTTCTTTTCATTTCTCTCGAGCACGGCGAGGAAATTTTAAAAGATCAGATTGAAAAATTAAAAGCAAGCGGCGAGAAAAAGGATAAGAAAATAAAAGAGGACACGACGAAAGAGAAATCCATAGTCTCGGTTATTAAAGGCTATGACAACGCGGTGGAGCTGGCCGCATACTTGTCCCGGGATGTTTTGCCAAGTCAGCTTCGTGACGATGTTTTGAAAGAGGCGGTGACTCGTCTGGAAAAACTTTCGAAGCCCGATGAAATCTCGAAAGTTTTGAAAAAAACAGGCGCTTACCATTCTTATGCAGAGGTTTTCCTGGCCGTTTACAACAGTCTTCCGAAGCTTTTGCAGGAAGATGAACGGGTGAAGTCGGATATCCGCACCCGCATCGCTGATTTCATCCACAAATCCGACGGCAAAAAGGAAGACCTGGCCAAAACATTGCAGGGTCTTCCCGAATGGATGACCAAGAAAAACCCACGCCTCGTGTCCGTTTTAGGTTCGCCGCTTCTCGACAGTTTTCAAACCTTGGAACAAATAAAAAACCAGGTAGAAGAACAAAATAAAACCAAAGAAAGCACCCAGGCCAAAAAGGACTCCATTGTTTTGGATCAGTCTTCCCGAAAAGATTTAGCGGCCGGCAGGCCGAAGAGCGCCGACAAGATTTTTTCCGAGAACCTCTCGAATATTCAATCTTCTAAGAATGACCCGAAGGTAGGGGCCACTCATATCATCAGTTATTTCAATGAAGCCATCCGGTCCGCGGGACAAAATGAGAAAAAACTGACGGAGCTTCGTTTGGCGATCGTCCAGCTTGTGAGTGACAACAAAAATCTATCCAAAGAATCAAAAGTCCAGATACTTCGTCAGGTAGTCACATCTTCAACGGTGGTCTTCTCACCGAGTGACATAGAGCTCCTTCTGAAAAATCAGGACATTTCCAATGATCCGGTGATAGAGGCGATCAAGGCCGCCGAGGCGAAGAAGAGCCAACCGCAAGAGAAAGCGCAGACCCAGCCTCTTTTAAAAGATGAGGAATTTCAGAAAAATTTCTCGGCTTATCAGGGGAGAATCAAGGAGATACTGGGTAAATCAAAGAGCCTATCCCAGCTGGATGAGCTTTATAAGAAGGAGTCCACGAAATGGGCGGGCCAGGAAGACAGGCTGAAGAAAATTTTTGACGAAAAAGAAAAAGCCAAACAGGAGATTCAAAAAGGCGCCGGAGAATTTAGAAACAAGCTGAACGAAGAAAGAAATGTTCTGCGAAGCATCCTTTTTGCCAAAGGAGGAAACCCCGCGGAGAGGATTCAAAAGGTATCGGAGGTGCTCGGCCGCATACGGGAAGCCGAAAAGTCCGCCAGGTCCGAAAAAACAAGCGAACAGGAGCTTGCCGATATCGGTGCCGTCGTAGATCCGGTTCGGGATTATGCGCGTTTTGCGGTTCGGGAAATTATTTTGTCTATTCGCGGCGTAGAAGATTTTGAAAAGGTTTTTTCACAGACAGAGGCTTTACGCGAATTATCGAGCGATGAAATCGGGCCGGACATTCTGCGCGAGAACAAAGAAGCGCTGTTGGCTAAACTTGAGGAAGTGGTAAAAGACGCCGCGCGGAAACAAGCCCTGTCGAAAAAGGTGAACGAAGCTTTTCAAAAAGTCCAACCGAAAGTTTCCGGAACAAACGACAATCTTCCGACGGGCTCTTTTCTTAAAGAGGCTCTTGAGAACGCCCAAACGAGTCTTGAAAAAATAGTCACAGATAAGCAAGTGGACCTTGCGCGTCTCACGTTCGAGCGTTTTAACCGCTGGAGAAAACAGATATTCGTCGGTTTCAGCGCTCAGACAGATCCCCAAGGTATTTTTTCTTACGGCGCTTTCCTGCGGGCTGATTTCCAGAAAGATCAAGCTACGGCCGAGGAGATGCGTCACATTCGTGATTTTGAAAGCGCAAAAAGCGAGATCACCGGTTATCAAGTGGCTTTGGAAGCATTTTTGAATCTCGGTGACTACCTTCAAACCGAGCGTGATTACCAAAGGGAAATCACAAGATCCAGGACGGATGTTTCTCAAAAGCAAAAGATAAGGGAAATAGAAGCCAAAACCCGGAGGGATATTGAGCTCGGAACTTTGCCGGAAAAACTTAAAAAACAAATTGAGGGCCATTTTGAATCCGATGGCGTTCATTCGATCGTGAATAAGGATTATTTAAAACAGCTTTCCGGACAGTGGATAAAAGAGCGCGATCAATATCTGGCCGCCATCGGAGAAAAATTGAGAGCGCAGTACACAAAAGCGGGGCTTTCCCTTGTGAGCGTCTATGAATCTGAAGTAAGAAGAAATCTAAACCAGGGCAAAAAGAAATTCAGCCTGGTCATTCTTCCGGCCGATCTCATCCACACGCTGATTGGCACGATCGGAGTGAATCTCCTAGACCGCGAAAAAGTCAATAAAGGCAATGTCGAAGCGGCCTACACCGCTTTTAAGGCCGCCTTGGAAAATTTTTTCAAAGGCATGAGCCAAGAAAATAAGGCCAAAGAGCTTTCCGATTATCAGCTTGAGATCGCCAGGGAAAAAATGAAATGGGAGATCCGCGATAAAAATCATAAAGAAGGAAAACTCGGCAACGAAGCCTTCGCGGCCGCCGAGAAAAAATACCGTGAAACAGAAACGCGAGCCGCCATTTTGGGTATTGACCTTGGAAAACTTCCCCAGCTTAGCGAACCGCAGAAGAAACTCGCCGAGACCGAAGCCCTGAAAATTGAACCCGAGGAATCCCCTACGGCCGTTTTGGAAAGTGGGCCACCCAAGAAGGGGGTGCTTGAATTTTCAACTCCCGATGGCTCGATTAAATTCGTCGGCCTCACGACCTCAGCCGACGAGAATCTTCTCGAAAAACTTTTGGTCAAGGACCCCGATCGGACAGCCATTTTGGATGACAGCAAAGTCGTGCCCATGTTCCTGTCCGTCGACAAGGCGTTTTCATTTGAGAAGGGGTTTGTAAAAGGCAGCCTTCCGGTCCGCATGACGTCCGATATGGATGGCAACTGGAATTTTCTTGTCAGCGGACAAGCCACCTTGAGCGATGGCACCTCGCTTGTGGGCACTTTTTCGATCACCAGCGACGGCAAGTTTTACTTCACGTTTGGTGGCAACCGCGTGTTTGACCTCTCGGGCATCGGCACGGCTTCTTTTCAAGTCAACGCCAACGGTTTCACGATGAATTTCGAAAGGAAAATCGGGGAAGACGGCAAGGCACAGATCACCGCGTTTGTTCAGCGTGATTTTTCCGGAGAAAACACGGCTTTTCAAACAGCCCTTAGGACCAAGAGTGTTTCTTTGGGTGTCGAAGGCACTCTTACGGGCGCGAACAATAACGGCAAGTCTTACTTTATTCCGTTCTGGGATGTAAACCAAAAAGTCAGCGACAGCCTTTTCTTTTCGGGCTCTTTTAGACTACCGGAAGGGAAACTGGTAGGAAGAACCGGCGTGGATTACAGGTTTACTGAAAAGGATTTTTTTGCGGCCCATGTGAATGCCAGCGAACGGAAGGAGCTTGAACTGGAATACACCCGGAATCTCGAGCAGGGAAGCTACCGAAGCCGTTTGACACTCGGCCCGCAAGAACAAAAAGTCGATATCGCGGGGTCAATCAAAAAACATGAAATGCATTTTTCATGGGACAGGCAAAAGAGATTAAGCATTGATTATATTTACAATGATGGGAAATTGCCGCTAACGGTCGGTTTCAGTCAGGAAAAAGGTTCTAACGGCACCAGTCAGCCCGCACTTCGCATTACTTATAACTTTCTGCCCGGACCCAGGACAGCTGCTTGGCTGCCGGCCGCACTGTTTAAAAAATCTCAAGCCGAGTTCAAGGCTTCCGAATCTTCCAAAGCAAACCCTGTTCCTAAAGCACAGACGGAACTGAACCAAACTAAACAACCCACCACCGTTGATTTGGGAAAAACAACAGTTGCCACTCTCGCAAAGACCGCACCGACAAAAATTCTCAGCCAGGCCCAAACGGCTGCGGACGAACTTACTGCCAAGATCCAGCAGGCATACGACCGTCTTCTTGAACTTAAGAAGAACCGCGACAGCGCGCTCGAACCGGTAAACAAGGAGTTTGACCGGATCATGGCCGATTTAAGGCCTTTGCTTGATGAGCTTGATAAGAATAGCGCTGCTTTAAAAGATTTGAGAACCCAATTAGCCACCCTGACGGAAGCGGATTTTCTTAAATTTCAAGCGGTGAATTTGAAAGTCGTAAACACGCGTGCGGAACTGAAGAAAGTAGAGCAGTTTTTAAGCGATAGTTTAAAACCTGAAGGCGTCGCCCAAGACAGCGAGCTTCTCGAAAAGGCGGTCGAACGTTTCAAAGCGCTCGTTGAATTGACACAAGAGATCAACGGGATGATGAAGGAGCTGACGGATCTTTATTATTCCTATATGAAGGAATCGGGCGAAGCCAAAGAAATTTTAAAGGTGATTCAAGCCGATGCGGAAAATAAGAACATCGATTTCGTCGAAAGATCCAACAAGATGGTCGCTGACTGGCATGGTTTTAACTCAGTTGTAAAAAGGGCCTTCGATCGTGACCAGGCTGCAATCCAGGAAGCCGAGAGGGACGCAAATCGGGGCGTGAAAAAAGTCGATGTGCCGGAACCGGTGAAAAGCAGCATCAGCTCGATGATCTATGATTATTTTAGCCCGGGTCCCGAGGCCGATGCGGAAGCGGCTTATTGGGTACGCTTGCTTGAGACCAATAAGATTAAACCCGTTGATGTTGTGGATAAACTGAAGCACTGGGGCGACATCATTCATAAGACAAAACTTAGTGATTATTTGCACCTGGGTCGTCCGATGAGCATTCAGGATAAGGACACGCTTAATTATTGGGAAGCGGTATTGGCCTCAAATAGGAAGGACGTCACATGGATTAAAAAGGAAATCGACAATCGTCTGCGTTTGAGAGGAGATATTCAGCAGATCTTGGGCCATCCGATTGATCTGAATAATGAAAAACAGGTTGGGTTTTTGACTTTCTGGTCAGGTATGGCGAGTTTTCGTTACATGGATATTGAGAAAGTGGCGGCTTACGTTTCGGCGGTCAAGACGTACAAATCCAGATTAGAAACGCTCTTGGGCCGTTCATTTAATCTGGAGGATGAAAAAGATTTAAGCGGGCTTTTATCCTGGGCGCGCAAGATCATGGTTTGGAAGGAAAGAGGCATGGATGTGAACCAATATTTAAATGTTATTACGGTTCTAAAACCTCTGTATGAAGACTCGCTGAAAGAGAGGCATGTCACCGACACTATCAGCGATGCGTCTGTGCTGGATCCATTTAGCCCGGTTATCCAGTACTTGGAAAAACTGACGGCGATGGTGGATGGCACGGGAGCTCTTAAGGATTCTACGTTCAAGGTTGAATTTATGAAAGAGTACCTCGGCGCCCACAAGGTACTCATCCCTCTTATAAAGGAACTCTTCTCCAAAGACCCGAGAATGGCTCAAGCGGCCATGGACATCGAAAACGAGGCGTTTTTGGCGACCTATCTTTCGATCGCCTCCACAATACCCAGCTTCAAGAATATCGGCGGCGCGGAGGTGGTTTTGAAAAAGATGATGGAGGCCGATCAATGGTTTTCTCAAAACCCACCTGCCGCGGAAGCGTTTTTTGGAAAAAACTTCGTGGACTTTGCGGACAAGAGCCATGTGGATTTGCTTTTAAAATCGTCATTGCTTGAAATTTCAAACAAATTGCCCGCCGGTTTTGCCGCTAACTTGAGGTCCGCCATGGCGCAGCTCAAGCAAAACTTCGATGGGAGTCTCAAGGCCAATCAATTCGAGTCTTTGAACTTTTTAGTGAAGGAAGATTTTGAGTTCGCGCAGAAATGGGCTACGGCAGCCCTTTCCTTGGCGGAAAAGAAAGGAAAAACGGATTTTACTTCGGAAATTAAGACAGTCGCCGATGCTTTTGACGCGCTCCTGCGAAATGTGACGAACGGTAAATTGAACGAGCTCTACCACAGGGTTTTTGACATAAAGGAAATCAAGTCCGCCGCGCTTGTTTTTAAGAAGGATGATAAAACTCCAGCGAGGCTATATGAGCAACCGCCGCTCACTTATGAAATGTGGTCGATGATGAAAGGCGAAGGCGCCGATGTAAAAGGTTTTGAGGCCAAGCTCGACAAAGCGCTTGAAACAAACAAGAGGCTTAAGAAAATTTTCCCTGACGCCTTCAGCAAACAAACCTCAAATATTGCCTATCGCGAATACGTTTACCGTCTGGCCGCCCAGGCGCTGAAGGTCAGCGACAAGCTGTCCGTGAGTCCGAACAACATCGAACTCATTTTGAGCAACTTGGATAAATTGGCACCGGTTTTCAGCGCCAAGTTTTTAAACAAGGAAAAAAATGAAGCTATTTCAATGGACGATTGGATGCTGGGTTCGGACGGGCAGGTGCTGATGAGCGGTCGGCTTGAGCTTCTGCATGAATTTGCGGGTCTTACGGTTTTATCGAAAGAAGGACAGCTCTTGTCCGAGGAAGAAGTCCTCAAAGTTCTTCAATACGCCGCCCAGCTCAAAGATAAAGGAAACTGGAACTGGATCAGCAAAGACTACAAGCCGAATCTGGCTTCACCGGATCCCGATGAAAGACGGCTTCTCGTGGATTTTGCTTTGCGGGTTCTTCAAACTGAAAAATCAGCCGGCGATAAAGAAAAAGTGAACGGTCTGGAAGAGATGTTGAGTCTTTTGAACCGGATGTCCGAGCTCGGCAGCGGCGAAGGGTCCAAAGACATGCGTTTTGTGCTGGGTGTCGAGTTTGATGCCAAGAAGCTCAAGGATGTGGACTCGACGGATTTTCAGGAATTTTTGGCTTGGTCGAAAAAATACACGCTCGCCCAATTCAAGGAAGCCCGCAAGGTTAAGGAATGGTTTATGCAAATCACCGGCCTCGATGAGAGAGCACTCAATGTATCTCCCAATGCCGGTCTAACGGGACCGGATGTTTCACCGGAAATGAGAGAGCAAAGAAAGCTTTCAGCCGCCGCCGCGGAAAGAATGATTTTTGACCGCTGGGTGTTGGCTGAAACGCTGCAAAAGGAGAATTTTTACAAATCACTCGGCAGTTTCGGCAAATCAGTCGAGTCCGGCGTTTTGAGGGAAGCGATGTCGGCCCTCGTCAAAACAGCCGCCGGCAAGGAACTTTTTAAATTCAACACCCAAAAGGCCGATGATCCCAAAAACGAAAATCTCATGAATCTCCTTGAGTACCTGGCCGAAATACGTGTCAACGCCGATGATAAGAGCGATTTCAAAAAAGACGATTTTATGAATGAATTTATTAAAAATGTCCGCTTGGTTTCAAACCACGAAGTGATGAAACCGGATGGCAAAGACATTGATTTTTCAAATCAGAACCAGCGGAGGACCGTGATCGAGTTTGCCACCCGGACGCTGGTGCTCGACAAGCAATTTAAAGCACAGGTTCCGGATTTCGGTAAAAAAGTCCTCGACGCCATGAAGCTTTTGGACACCATCAACAAGGCCGCGACACCCGCGCCGATCAAGATGTCTTCGCAGGAACTTTACCTGAGAGCTTTGAAAGCCCTTATTTTGAATCCTTCGGCAAGTTTGGAGAGCATTAAAGGTAACCTTGCGCTTTCGAGCGACATTTATTCCATTGTTCTTGAGATCCAAAAAAGGATCGGAAGAGACTTGACGGCGGACGAGGAGCTTGAGCTGATTGAACTCAATATCCAGGCCCACAAGGAAGCCGGAGTCAAGCGGGAAGATATCATAGACAAGTTTTCCAAGCAATTGGCCTCTTCGAAAAAAATGTCCATGGCCAAGGCGGCTGTCAGAGAAGAGGTCAGTCCTTCACAGGACATGATCCGGACTCAGATTTTGGCTAATGCCGATTTTAGAAACGCATACGGTATTACTGAAGACCAAGTAAAAAATAACGACGCCGATGTTCTGGCATTTGGTCTTTTACAAGCAAAGGATATAGAAAGTAAGTTTCCAGGAGATACCCAAGCACAAATCAATTTGTTTTTGAATCATGATGTTAAAAACATTTTGGCGATAAGGGACATGACGGTTGCTGTGGGCAATCAACAGGCTAATCCTCTAGATGAGATGTTTGGATTCACACCGGGCAGTATCAAAGCAAGTTTTAATTATCAAAGGGTTTTGCAAAACACGGACACGGACAAACGGAAGATAGTCTTAGATATTATTTTGCAATTTGAAATAGACGGCTTCAGAACCACAGGAAACAGGGTTGATCCTGAGACCGGTGAGATCGAGACTTATAATTTAACGATTCCTTCTACGGATAACGGAAGAAGAGATCTGGTGCAGCGCATTAAGAATCAGAACACTCTTTTTAGATTAAAGGTGAATGTGGGCGGTCCTCAACCCTCTGTTCAAATCTCTGTCGTTGATGTGTTGAAACAGATTCTGGGTATCAATGAAACTTTTCAAAGTAGCCCCCGGTTACAGCAGGCGTTGGCTGATTTGGAAAGAGACATGATTCTTGGACCCATCTCCCGTCTATCATTTTCTTTTTTAAATTATAAACGAGATGTCAGTAAACAACTGAGTTTGAGTCAATTGAGTGATCCAATTAAAGTAGGCAATTTCCTAACAGATATTAAGACTTCAAGACAAACTTATAATTCCAACCCTTCAAACCCCAATAGCCCAAATATTGATATTTCAAAGGTTGTGCCCCAGATTGCCAAAGCTTACCGGAATTCCCCGCAAATTGACTCGCTTGTGGCGGCAGTGAACAATGGAAGTGTTAATACCACAACGCCGCTTCAAATCAAAAACGCTTTTATGCTGGATCTGGCTCGAAATTACACCATAAATAAGATTTTGCCGAGGTTGAAGTTTGATCTGAATAAAATAAATGCCTACGAATTGGGTAAAAACGAATTCACTCCGTCAAATGTGCCTATAGATGAATCTCAAATCCGTCAAGGTGTCATAGGAGATGTAGGAAACTTGAGAAAAGATGTGGAAACACAAGTCCGCGATTATATTCGCAGCAATTATGATCCGTATGGAAATGACCCACTATCAAAATTGCTCAATGCCACTGGAGGCGATATAGAAGATAGAATAGGGGACTTTGCTCATCGCTATTCGTTGGGGCCTGTCAAAATCAGGGATGCTTATACCTTTTATCTGCCATCGCCTAAGACCACGTTTGACCCTCGCGCGCCGATTGATTTGAAGGATTATATCAGCAAGCAATATGATCTGGTCGTTAACACAGCTTTCCAACAATTGTTTGATACTATCAGTACGGCGCTTCAGACGAGAAATTCTCCTTTAATGAATCTTTGGATGACCTATGCGCCTTCTCTGGACACGACAGGAATACCTCAAGATGATCTGTCGAATGAGAATAAATATTATCGCGACTTATTTGCCGCAAACATCGCCCGTCATCTGGCGCTGGGCGGAAACCCTGTGCTGGATGACAATGGAAAAACCTGGAGCCGGGTCAATCCTATCATGCGTGATGATTATCCGCGCATGAATCGCATGCTAAATGATTATACGACTGAAACGCTTGCTTTGCGGCAAAGCGGCAAGTTTGTGAGCGTTTACCGGGAATCCAATGACATAGAGAAACTAAAAGTAGCCGAGATCCTCAATACTTTTCAAACGG
>OBEQ012100371.1_pt1 | contig 39343 bp, 27 predicted proteins | sample 1670901 | NCBI WGS metagenome assembly OBEQ01 (sample SAMEA104232315, study PRJEB22302) | groundwater metagenome | biome: forest; feature: aquifer; material: groundwater | place: USA | collected 2011-08-07 | depth 5.4 m | reverse complement strand
CACTCACCAAGATGTGTACGTGATCGGCGCTCACCACTCCACGTACGATCCTGATCTCGAAGGCCTCGCACGTCTGCCTGACTAGCTCCCTCACCCTCAGCGCTACCTCCCCCGTCAGTACCTTGTATCGATACTTCGTCAGCCTTCTTGAGGGCCATGGTTTCGCCGCGGACTTCTTTGCGCGCGACGCGGGAAATCTCGCTCTTGAGGATGGAAGCAATGTTTGGCATGGCCGCCATTGTGCAGCGAGGCCTGGACGCGGGCGCTGGTGGTCGTTGACCTGCGTGTCGGCGGAGGCTGGCCAGCCGGGGTCGGTGCTGTCCAATTCCAGGAGCCTTCGGACCGGCCATCGTGAACGTCAATAGTGCGGCGCCAAGCTGACCGTCCTCTGCGACGACTGCGCTGCGGCAGTACCCGGCAGGAGCCGACTGTCACGGGCGGACCCCCGGTAGGCGACGATCGTCTACGCTTCCGGGCACTCCCGCTCCTCGCTAGGAATGCCCGATTGCGCGACTTCACCGCCCTCTCAACCCATTCAGGAAGAATGCGCACTCCGGAGGAAGCGCGCCAAGCTCGTCAAATCGCCTGCGGCCACGTTCACAACGAAACGGCCTTCATCACAAAATTCTCGACAGCGATCCTTGTCAACCGCATCTTCTCATCCATTGTGTCCTGTGGATCGATTACTACGAGATTCGGATGGGCAGAGAGATGATTCAACAAAATATCCTCCACGTTTCGAACGTGGGCTGCAAAGGCACCGGCGTCAGGCCGGGCGAAGCGATCCAACTTAGCCTTTCCCGAGGGCACAATGCTTTTCAGGAAAACTATGGCGTCATACCGTGCGACAACCTCCACAGCAGTCAAGCCCATCCTCAAAAGTAGCTCCTGATAGGTAGAAAATGGCACAAAGCCTACGCTGTCAAACAGCCCACGATCAGCTAAGAGAATCGTCGGCCTTGAACAAGCTTGCGCGGCAGCATATGCGCCCTCCTCTACTTGAAGCTGTCGGTGGAGAACCTGCTGTTGAAAATAAGCACTGTCGGAGCGATACTTTGTTTCCGCGTTCGTGTATTCAGCCTTGAGTGCAGTCGCAGATTCCTCGATGGCGATAGTCCACCACCGATCGAATCGATCTGCGTAGTTTCTAACGAACGTAGTCTTCCCGCCGCCGGGTCCACCCGTCAACGTAACTCGAACAACCCTCTTTGCCATTTGAGCGCCGGTCTGGCTCGCCCACTACCTACGTCAGTCGATATCGAACCGACCAATAGTAGGCAGTTCGTTCAATCTGCACTCCTTCTGCCCGGGGCCCCAAGCTTTCTAAGAGCTCGCCGTCGGTGAAATAATTCTTGAGAACCAAGTGCTCTGACCCGTCTTTCAAGCGCCTAAGCTCATATGTATCTCCTTCATGAGTCACCGACTCGAATGGCCGAGACTGGCGGTCCGGATATTCGTTCTCAACGAATAAAGCATCCGTCCCCGGAGACAGATGCCGATGGAAACGATCGAAGAAATTGGCTAGCGAAAGCCTCTTAATGTGAGAGAGCCAAAAACCACCAAAAACTCGGTTGCAATTCAGTTCGTGAAGCTCTAACGACATTGCATCAGCCCTGGCAAACCGGACGATCGGTGATGAGATCCTCTGCCTAGCAATCGCAAGCGCTTCTTCACAAATGTCGGTAGCAAATATGCTCGAGGCGTGCGGGGCCATTTTCTCGGTCCAAAAGCCAATGCCGCAGGCGAGTTCAAGGACACTCGATCTACGCGCAAACAAGCATGACTTCCTGACCAATTGGGCAAACTCCCGCTGGCGCTCTGGGACGGAGTGAATCCGCTCTGGCCGCGCCGCGAGCTCTTTGGAAAGTTCGCGATAGTAGTTGCCAAGCCTGACTTGAGCGGATCCCTCGACATCTGGATCTCCTTTGCTGGCGCTATCCGTTCGCTCAAGGCTCGACATTATAGTGTCACCTCCCTCATTACCAGATCAAAGGCACCCGTAGAGATGCACGTGGAAGTCACAACGTCTCGCACACTACCAATCATGGCCCTTAGTTTGAACTTTGCCTTTGCAATTTCCGCTTTGGTCGCTTGCTCAGGAAACAAGGAATCAGTACTGGTACAGCACAGAGCGCCGGTCCGGTCTCCGGTGTGCGACATGCTCTCAAATAGAGGAATCGCGTAGACCCAATTAAGAGGTGTGTTCTCTGAGGGTTGTATCAAGTGGAAGACCTCAGGCAATGCGGTGGCGGGGTCCGCAGCCTGTGCAACAGCTCGCGTTATGCCCTGCAGAGGCTTAAAGGCAAAGAATCGATGCGGCTCAAAGCGATTCAAGGCACCGCTCCGCTCGGCCTTCATGTCTCCATGTCGAATGACTCCTGGGACATGCTTTGTGCTTCCATTTTCAACTACCTTCGCATTGCCCTTCCAATAGATCTCTAGATTCACCTTTTGGCCTAGTTGATCATGAAAAATGGTCACGAACGCTTCCAGCCCTCCCTTGACCGCCGCCTCTGCCTTCCCAAGAAGGTGGCGGTGCAACGCATCCGCCGCCCCATTCCGAATTAGATTCAGATCTAGCTTTCGCAGAATAGCTACTAGGTATCCTGCGGCGCTCGCACATGCATACGGTTGAAATAGATCGCTCTTGGCCGAGTCGCCGAGATCGGAGACGGCACGAATAACCATCCACTCGGCGTTGCAAGCTCGGCTGGCCACCGCAAAGCCAGCGGCTTCCATCTCCCCGCCCTTAACTCTATTGTGGCGGTGAACATGAAGCTTTTGGAGAACCTCTTCATTCTTAAGAAGAAGATTGGATGAGGCTACGTCATCGTCAGTAACGACTAGTTCGGACGGATCTACGACCTTAAGTGGCAATGAGCTAAGCCACTCACTGCGGTCCTCCCTATTGGGAACGGGAAACGATTCTTTGTCCAGCTGCCCCCTCCAATCATGGTTCTCCATCTTCATGTACTCGTTCCGGCGAGCGATCAGATCCTTGACCTCCATTCCAGTCAAAAGCTTATAGACGGCTAGCCCGATCTTTTCCACTGGATGCTTCTTGTGAAGTGGAGTCTCCTCAACAACCAAGTCTTCCACTTTCCTAATCGCTGCGAATGAGTAGTCGACAATCTCACGAGGCACCAAGACGGTACCGATCTTCACACCATTCACCTTTTGCCTCTTCTCACCCTCAATTAAGTCCCCAGACTTCAGTCCAGCGGCAATGCCGACGAGGACTGAAAGTCGTGGTAGGAGAGCGGCATGGGCCAAAGATGCGAGCGTTGCCATGTTGATATTTCCGGCTTCTCCCGCGCGGAAGACGGCAACACGAATCTTCTGCCCGTGAGAATTTTCGAATATTCCATACTTGAAACTGTGCGAACTAGGTAACCAGTGAATCGTCACCTCTCGAAGATCCAGGAACCAGAGCACGGCCTTATCTTCTCTTTCAATAATGCTAAACACAGCAACATCAACCATTCCACAAAGATGGTGCCGCTCGGCTGAGCTGAACGGCGGAGAGGGGCAGTTATTGCAATGCATACTTGGCCTCAGGTTAATGGCGGTTGACGGAAGAAACGTTGCATCACGTCATCCGTACGTGGCCCCAGTCTCGTCGGGAATCTTTGGATTCCTTTATGCGCCGCGCATGAATTCCCGAGACCGCAGCACGCTTGGACGCCGAGCTAAGCGAGTTAATGAAGCCTGCGAATCCCGATGGCGAAGTTTGTACTGTGGTGGGCTGACGGCCAGAAACAAGAGATGCAAGTGCATCGCAGATGCGAGATGCCTGATCGTAGCGCGGAGGGGCCGCTTCAGGCTCCGAAGGGGAGGACCAGAACTGCATCGGATTGAACCCTTCATTCGAGGTCTTCAAAGACCCAGCAATATCCATGGCTCTGTGCCTAAGTAATGCTATAAGCGACGTCAAATCATGGTGCTCTGCTTGGTGAGCTAGCCCTTTCTTTACCTCTAGCGCGAACTGCAGTTGTCGGGAACCGACACACTCCGTCGCCGTGAATCTTGCGACACGTTCAGCGTGAGTAGCCAGAAATACTCCTTCCCCTACCAAGAGGAGATTTAAGTAGGCCAGCGCGTTCTTGGCCTCCAGATATGTCTGAACGCTGGTCGCCGGTCGGTCAACCGCTTGAGATCGCAACTCGCCCCAGAGGCACTCGCCGAGCACACACAAGAACTCGCCTCGCGTTGCTCCGAAGCGTTCGAAGTCAGGCAGCTGAACATGTTTTCCCGCAGAGTACACGGACCTGGAAAGAGGCGCGTGATACCCCTGCAGGGCCAAGTAGCGCGAGAATCCCTTCATTTCATGAACGTAGCGGCACCGCAACCCGATGGGCTTGCATGAGAGCGATCCCATCTGGAGCCTGGAACGCAGTTGCTCCTTAATATATGTGCACTCATACTCTGATGTGTCAGGCTCAACTAGAAGGAGCAAGTCGATATCACTTGTCCCTGCGGTATCGCAAATCTCTTTTGTCGTCGCACTGCCGATCAGAAAGACCTCAGAGATGCGAGAGAATCGCATTGCCGTGACTCCAGCGCCAATCGCGTGGCTGACTTCGGCCAGATCGAAACCATTGGAATTCATGCGGTTGCGTAGGCGAGAGGGCAGATGAATTCTTCTTGCAGCTGTGTCTTGTATTCAGGCAATGCAGGGCAGACCTTGCCGGATACCGGTCGACGAATGTCGGCAACCGGGAAGCGACGTATCACATGGACGCCCGAACCCAACTCAAGGGACGCGGGCCCCGCGGATCCCATCATCAAGCAGCAAGGCTTCAGGCCGCCATTTGTGCCGACGCTCCAACTATCTGGCATACCAGCGGTGCAACCCAGATAATTTGGAATGTTGAAGCCCGAGGCTAGAAAATCGTCTCTCTGCCCAGACCTCATGCTGACGCTAACCTGTGTGTGAGAATGAGCCGACCTAAAACTTGCGATCTCAGCTAGTGCCGAGCGCTGCAACTTGGCGCTTGAGCGCTCGACTGATTCGAGCTGACGCCCTTGCTCCATAAGCTGCATGAACTTAACGTGGGTAATCCCTTTCAAGACGAGTTCACTCAGCAATGAAAGATCCAGCCCGGAAGAACTTAGATCGACTGTGCAGTAGATACCGACTCTAACGCCGTTGGCCGATAGCGTTCGTATTGCGTTCCCCAGTAGCCCGACAGGAGCGCTCCTCTTTGCAACCTCGGCATAAGCGTCGCGATTTGCGCCGTACAAGCTAATCCACACGGAATTCAGGCCTGCTTGGATGAGTTCACGCGTAGCCGCTTGCAAGAGCGAACCATTGGTCACAATGGAAGTGTCCACACCCAGTGACTTGGCATATTCGACTACCTCAGCCAGTTGGGGATGAAGCAGCGGCTCGCCACCCGTGAATCTCACACGCTTCAGTCCGGACCTGCAAAGCTCATCAAGCCTTCCTTTCACAATCTCGACCGGGAGTGGCTCGATATGCTGATCACCAACATGTGGTGCTGCCTGAGAGCAGTGAACGCACCGGTAGTTGCACTGACGCAGAAGCTGCACGAGCGCGCTCCTGATCCGTGCGTCCGGTATTGATAAGGACTTATCCATAAGTGGTCTCAAAGTTCTGTTCGTTCGAGAAGAACTCGTACGACTGAACACGATCTAGCACCGCATCGCCTTCGGAAACAATATTCCCCACAACAATGTCCGAAAACGTTTCGCCTTCGTTCGGAATGGCGAGGGTGCCGTCCGGATAGACAAAAAGGTAAGCGCGGCGCCGTCTGAGATGCGAAGAAAAAACTGTGTTGAGCCTGCGCTTGACTCCGGTTGACTCGACACGCTCTGAGAGCACCGAAAAGCCCGAATTAGATATTTCGTAGATCTCTCTTCGGTCCGCAAACTTTCGTCGGGGTGTATACTGATAGATCTTCCATGTGTCGAAGGGCAGATGCTGCGCATCTGCCAACCTAGTCGCGAGGTCAACCACCTCTTTGCAATTCAGTCGCGTTGCAACAGAGCCGAGCTTAATGTTGACTTGACCAGCGGTTTCCGCCTTGAGCTTCTCGGCGAGCGTTATCGCCCGTGCCAGACCCCATTCGTCGCCGCGCAGATCGACGAGAGACTGCTTGGAAACCGCGTCAACAGGAAGCGCAATCCAGTCGCAATACTCCGCCACCGCAAGAAGCCGTGCCTCATGTCTCCCGTGTGTAGATAAGACAGTTTGCAAGCCCAAGCCCTTGGCATAACTCAGCAACTCGCGCAGGTGAGGATAGAGCGTGGGCTCACCTCCCGAGACCACGATGCCGGTACAGCCCTTCTCGCGGATTCCGACCAGTACGCGCTTCCAAAAGGTCGCATCGAGGTCGGGCGTTTGGCCTCCGTCATCCGCCGGGCCGAAGCAAAAACCGCACTTAAGATTGCATCGAGCAGTGAACTCCAAATCTACGTAGGAAGGAAACCTATGCATGACTGTCACCTCACAAGAGGGGATCTTGAACCAGATCCGGTGTGCTGGGAAACAGACGGTAGGGATGAAAGCCGTCTCTTTCCAAAGAGAGCTTGAGCCGCTCAAGGGCTTTCACGTACTCAGTTCCACACTGCTCAAGTACCTTCAGGAGGTAATTCATTGAAACATATCTACAAACTGCGCTACGACATCCAGTTACCCTAAAGGGGGAGAGGCCAAGCGCGTCGGAAGGATCCTGTACATCAAGATGCTGCAGATGGCAACAAGGACTACGCTTGCCATCGGACCTAAGTACCTGAGCAAGTAGTGGAACCGCACAGTTGGTATCGGCCGGCGAACTCAAGTAGCGGTGTACCCACCATTCATGCTCCCCTTTCGGAATCTGAGTCAGCAATTCGCTGATTTTCAGCATTACGGAGTCTGCGGCCCTTTGCTCGACAGTTTGAACGTGTTTCACTTGCACGAAGTCAACGCCAATAGTAGAAGCTATGCAGTCGATAGCCTCAAAGTCATCGCGCCGGCAGTTGAGGTCATCGGAAGGGTCCACAACGAAGCTGATGCCAATAGCGGGGGTTGGTGAGTCCCCTCTTTGCTGCACGGCGCTTCTCAACGCTCCTAATACACGCTGATAATCTCCGGGGCGGGCGGCGTGTATCTGCTCGTAGCGCGGCGCTGAATGAGCGTCCAACGAAACTCTCAAGAACGCGAGCGACCGAAAACAATCTTCGTTCGCATGTAAGAATTTATCCAAAAACACGCCGTTAGTAATTACGGCTGAGGCAGCACCACGACTCGATATCCATTGAACTAGTGTGGCGTCATCGAATATGGTCGACGGCTCAACGAGAGGTTTGAAGAGGAGTGGTTCTCCACCTCCAGAGAACAGGATGCTCTTCCCACCGCCACCGAGAAAACTTTCGAGGCGGCTTCTTAGCACATCTGGGTCAATGGTTTTTGTGGTGCGGCAGGACGCAGTAAAGCACCACGTGCAAGCATGATTGCAGAGGTCTGTGGGCAAGACTTCTAGGAATGAAACATGCTCGCTGGCGGAACCCGTCATGCACGTAGCTAAGAAAGAATTCTCTGGAATCAGCTGCGCCTTTGAGAGAGGAGCGATTGACTTGCATAGATCCTGGATCGAGCGAGCCAACTCACATACCTGCTGATTGTTCGCAGCAGTCACATAATCGTTATCGTGAGGCTCACGAAAGACGAAATGGGGTTCGTCAATTGATCGGAATAGTATGTTCAAATCCCCCCCTTGAGCTTCGAAATTACCCGAGCATCAAAAGAACGAAAAGAGGCACAACCGTGCCGCCTGATGATTGGCCAGTCGCAAATCTTAGGTCCGCCACATTGAGATTCGAGCGACAGTGGTGCTGGCGGCAGTGCGTGATACGTTATGCGGCCTTCCTCGATTCGTCAACGTGGCTTGCATGCGGGTCATCGCAGTCTTGATCTTGCGCACGAGTCCTGAGGAGGTTGCGGCGTTGCAGCACAGGGCAGCTTGTGCGCCGCACGATTGCGATCGGGGTCCCTGATGATGTTGTAATGGCAACCGCATCAGCCAGAGCGATAGTCCGCTTCCTCGCGTGCTCTCCGTCAGCAACGGGTCGAAACTTCCAGTTCCGTCGATTTTGACGAACGACAGAACCCAGTCAGGTAGCAACCCCAAGGGTAGGAAGCGTCTTGCCGGGCTCCTTCAAGATCTGCGTGACGGTCTCGCCGGCATGGACACTGCCGGCTGCATACGGGGGAGAAAATTGGTGCCTACGATGGTCCCCGCTTCGGGAGCGATGAAAATGCCGCAGGCGCGAATTGATCGTCAACAGCTCCTGAGACCCCGCGCTGTCTCTGTGCAAGCGGATATGCCGTCGACCCAGCTCGCTCTTCACCGCAGCCGATCGATCGGGAACTTCACGATACGTCCACACACGCGTCAGATTCCGCCGCGGCGCAGCCCACAGGCGTCGTCACTGCGCCCCGAGGAGAAGCGTTGTTCTCCGTTTCCAGGCTCACCCCGCCGATTGTCAGCAATGGATGGCCGTCGCCGGTGTTTGCGCCGAAGCATTTCGCGAAGTGCGAGACCGCAAAGGGCCGACAGCGGCGCGCGCGGGCTCTGTAGAATTTGTATCCATCCACTTCAACAAGAGCCCACATGGCCGCAGGGACCGCACGCCGTCCAAGCCATCCTGGGCGCGCGACTTCCACCCTAGACGATTTCGATAGCCGCCGCTCGCCAGCGCCAAACCCCAAGGCGCTCGGCGCGGAGCCGGTTGCGTGAGCGTCGTGCCGGACTCGGTCCATCGGCCCATTGACCGATTGCTGAAAATGGCAGTGCTCGGCGGCGTCGAAATCGCCGTCCGCCTCCACATCGATCGAGGCGACGATCTCGACTCGCGGGACGATCGTGGCCTGACGCCGCTCATGCTTGCGGCGGCGAGGAACAAGGCGAACATTTGCCGTTTGCTAATCGAAGCGGGAGTTGACCGGCTCGCTCGCGACCCGACGGGCAAGGACGCCCTGGCGATCGCAAACGCCGCCGGCGCCATCGATGCCGCCGCGGTGATCGAGTCGGCAAACGCCATTGAGTGCGCGCCAGGAATACCGCTTGCGCATGTCGATGCGCAAGGCGACAGTTCCGATCCTTCAGCGGCGCCGCCAAATGTCGGCGCAGCGGCCGAGCCAAGTGATGGCACCGCTCGCGTCGAGCCTCCCGGGGAAGCGTCGACGACGAACGACGCGGCATTCACCATCGACGACGAGACTTCCCTATTCGATCTCTCCGGGTGGGAGACGGACGCCGAGCTGCCGCCGCCAACAGGCGACCCCGAGCTCGCAATCGCTCCCACCGCAATCCACAGGCTCATCTCGTCGCACGAGCCGATCGACGACTCGGCCGACTGGGCTGACTTCGAGGCATTCCTGCCAGAACAAGCCGCGCCGCTTCGACGGGCCGAAGACGCCGATTCGACCGCCGCTCTTAGAGCTTTGCTCTTGCGTGCGCTGCGAGAGGGAAGCGTTCCCGAGATCGCTGTCGAGGACCTCTGCTCGGGCGGCGCGGAGTCCCGTGGCGCGATATCCGCGGCCCTGCAGCGCTACGTCATGGCCGATCTCGGAGCCGAGACTGACGATCGATTCGAATACCGCGCGCCACACGAAAGTTTCGAGGTCTACGTAGACCCTGTCGAGACAATCGACGAGGAAGAGCAGATCAACGAGGCAATCGCCTTCCTGGAAGACTTGGAGTCGCATCGCAATGATCCGATGCGCCTCTACATGCGGGACGCGCAGCGCAGGAGCTTGATCAGCGCCGAGGAGGAGATCGCGCTGGCCAAGGCGATGGAGGACGCGGCCGAACGCGCGGTCGATGCGCTGGCCTCCTGGCCACTCGGCATCCGACGCATGTTCGAGGCGATCGACATGGCGCGGGTCGGCGCTCGCCCACTCAACTCCATCACCACAGGACCGCGCGACGACGCGGACGCGGAACCAGAACGCGTCTCGGTGGAGGACGGGCCGGACATCGTCGAGGCCGTCTCCGCCATTGGCAAGGAAGCCGGTGGCGACTCGCACGTAGACACCTTTGATGTCGACGACGCAGCGTGTGACCATGCGGGCGACAGCGCGGCGGAGCCGATCGTCGCGGGCTTCCTCGAACAGGCCGCGGAACTCCTCTCGCTCCTGGAATCGGAAGCGACCGCTGATAGCAAAGTGTCCGGCGCGAAGCTCGCGTTGATCTCACTTTCGCTTGCGCGCCCCTTCTTGTTGCAGTTGGCAGACGCCGCCATTGGCGACAGCGCCGAAGCAGCCAGCCGATTCTTCGCCGCCGCAGAGTCTCTTGCCGCCGCGCGAGACAGGATGGTCGGAGCGAATCTCAGGCTCGTCCTCTCGATTGCGAAACGCTATCTGTTCAGCGGCATCCCCATGGACGACTTGATCCAGGAGGGCAACATTGGCTTGCTCAAGGCGGTCGACAAGTTTGATTGGCGCCGCGGCTTCAAGTTCTCGACGATGGCGACGTGGTGGGTACGGCAACAAGTCAGCCGATCTGTCGCCGACTCCGCGCTCGCCATCCGGCTGCCTGCGCACTTCCGAGACGACGTGATCCTCATTGAGCGCGAAAAGCAAGCGTTGGAGAACTCGCTCGCGCGGCAAGCATCCATCCAGGAGCTCGCGGCGCGCGTTGGGATGAAACCCGGCAAGGTCGAAACGCTGCTCCGCGCGATGTCAACACCGCTGTCTCTCGAAGATCTCGAAGCCGAGTTTGTGCAGCACGGCGCGACTGCCCCCGATCCGTTCGAGGCAGTCGACGCAGTGCAGCTTCGACACGCGCTGTCCGCGGCGCTCGATGAGCTTGGTCCCAGGCCTGCCAAGGTCGTGCGCCTGCGCTTTGGCATCGGCGTTGCTGAGCCGTTCACTCTGGAGGAAATTGGGCAACTCTTCGACGTGACTCGCGAGCGCATTCGGCAAATCGAGGCGCAGGCGATGAAGCGCCTCATGAACCCGCTTCGCCTCGACAAACTTCGTCCCTGGATCGACAAGGACCGTCCAAAGAAAACGGGCGACTCGACGGTTGATCCCACCGCGAAGGACTCAACCACGTCCACCGACGAACCAAGCCCAACGACCCACTCCGATGCCGCACCGAGTCAGACTCAAACTCGTCCGAGCGACGACAGCCACGCTGCAGGAATGCCTTCCGCTCTCGACCGTTTGCTCGCGCGGGCGTCTGAGATGGGATTCGAGGTGGAACATACGGGCAACGGAGTTTCGAGGGCAACGTGGGTCAACGTGACCGAGGCGGCCGACAACCAAACACGGGGGCTTGTCCGCAGCCTTGTCGCCATGGGCTTCCAGCACTGGCCCGGCAAAGGATATTGGAGATGACCGGCGCCACACGCAACGCCCCTCCTCGCGCCGGTGCGATGCTCGAAGCCCTGCGAGGGCTTGGCTACTCGACGGCCGCCGCGCTTGCCGACATTGTTGACAACAGCGTCTCGGCAGGAGCGACGGAAGTCCGCATCGACTTCGTCTGGTCCGGCGCGGAGAGCCGGGTCGCGGTCCTCGACAACGGCCGAGGCATGAGCGACGCCGAGCTTGAGAGCGCGATGACCCTGGGAGACAAAAGTCCGCTCGACGAACGCGACCCATCCGACCTGGGCCGTTTCGGCATGGGCCTCAAAACAGCCTCCTTCTCGCAGTGCCGCAGGCTGACCGTCGCCGCTCAGAAGGGCGGCGTCCGTTCCTGCTTGCGCTGGGATCTCGACGCGCTGGCGAAGAACCCGGACGCCGGCTGGCTGCTGTTCGAAGGCGCTGCCGCCGGCTCCGGGCAGTTCGTGGACGCGTTGCCCAGCGCGGCACCCGGGACGCTGATCCTTTGGGAGACTCTCGACCGAATCGTGACAAAGGCCTACACGGCCGACGACTTCGTAGACCTGATCGACCGTGTCCAGGCGCATCTCGCGATGGTTTTCCATCGCCTCTTGGAGGGGCCGCGGGCTCGTTTGCGCATCCTCCTCAATGGGCGGCCGATCGCACCATGGGATCCGTTCATGACGGGCCATCCCGCAAAGCTTTGGGCTTCTCCGGCGCAAAGGATGAAAACCGACGCCGGCCTGGTCGTCGTCGAATGCCATGTGCTCCCGCACAAAGACAGGCTGTCAGGCGACGAGTTCGACGACGGGGCCGGACCTGATGGCTGGAACGCTCAGCAGGGCTTTTATGTCTACCGCAACGAGCGACTGTTGGTCGCGGGCGGGTGGCTGGGGCTTGGGCAAGGCCGGGCCTGGAATCGCGAGGAGGCCTATCGCCTCGCGCGCATCCGCCTCGACATCCCCAACACGGCCGACGCCGCCTGGAAGATCGACATCCGAAAATCGACCGCGCGGCCCCCTGTGGCGTTGCGAATGTGGCTCACCAAGCTGGCCGCGGACACGCGGGATCGCGCCAGAACGGTGTTCGCCTACCGCGGCTCGCCCGCGGTCGTTCGTGGAGGAGCGCCGATCGAGCAGGTTTGGCGCGTGGAGCACACGAAAGGCGGCGCTCGATATCGCATCGATGAAAAGCATCCGGCCGTGGCCGCCGCCCTCGACGCCGCGGGCGAACAATCGGCGGTAGTGCGCGCCATGCTCAGAGTCGTCGAGGAGACCGTCCCGGTGCAGCGCATATGGCTCGACACCGCCGAGAACAAGGACACGCCGCGCACCGGCTTCGCTGGCGAGCCGACCGACGCGGTGGGCGATGTTCTCGCAACGCTTTTCAAGGACATGGTCGAGCGGCGCGGCATGAGTCCCGATCTCGCGAGAAAGACGCTCTCCACCACCGAGCCGTTTCAAAACTATCCCGCCATCGTCGCTGCCCTGGGCGGCGGCTGACGCGACACACGCTCAGGAACAAAAGAAGAACCCATGGCCGACTCCAACACGCTGCAATCAAAAGTCATCTCCATCGCGCAGACATTGCTGCGCGACGAGCCGGACGAGAGCAAGAGATCTCCCACCCTCATCGCCGAGAAGGTGGCCATCGCCGCGAGCCTCTTCGGCGAGTCCGGCAAGAGCCAGATCGACCAGGCGGCGGTCGTCGCCGAGCTCATACGCAGGTTCAGCCATTGGATTGGCAGCGACGGCACCCTTCGCGACGACAAGGACCATGAGGACTGGCTCGACGCCTCCCGCAAGAAGGACTGGCGCTACTGGCATCGGCTCCAGCGGTATATGGAGAGATCGCTCGCCGTCGATGTCGTCGACGCGCTCGACAAGTCGACCGACGGCATCCTTGGCTTGCTGGAAGACCCGAGGCGCGAAGGCTACTGGGATCGTCGCGGTTTGGTCGTCGGCCACGTCCAGTCGGGCAAGACAAGCAGCTACTCGGCCCTCGTCTGCAAGGCCGCGGACGCCGGCTACAAAATCATCATCGTGCTGGCGGGCCTGCACAACAATCTGCGGTCGCAGACCCAGATCCGCCTGGAGGAGGCATTCCTCGGCTACGAGACCTCGCCCAATCGCGATCCGGGCAAACCGCTTGGCGTCTTCGAGGAGGACAGCGATCCGAAGATCCATCCGCACTGCGCCACGACCCGCGCCGAGAACGGCGACTTCAACACAGCGGTGGCGAAACACTTTGCCATCTCCCCCGAGGAGAAGCCGTGGCTGTTCGTCATCAAAAAGAACAAGACGGTCCTCAGCCGGCTGCTCAAATGGATCCAGGGACACCATGTGGCTGACGCGACCGACACCGCCCCCGGCCGGCGGATCGTCACCAAGCTTCCTCTTCTGGTCATCGACGACGAGGCCGACAACGCCTCGGTCGACACCGGCGAGCAATTGTTCAACGCAGACGGCACGCCGGACGACGACCACCAGCCGAAGGCCATCAACGGACTGATCCGCAGGATCCTCCACTCGTTCGCCAAGTCGGCCTATGTGGGCTACACCGCCACGCCATTCGCGAACATCTTCATCCACCGTCGCAACGAAACCTCGGACGAGGGCCCCGACCTCTTCCCACGATCGTTCATCAAGAACCTCGCCGCCCCATCGAACTACATTGGCCCCGCCCGCGTCTTTGGATTGCGCGTCCCCGAAGGACGCGTGGGAGGCTTGCCGCTCAGTCGCGACATATCGGACCAGGTCAACGTGGACGAGCCAGGCGGATGGATGCCGCCCAAGCACAAGAAGGACCACGTCCCTTTCTACGCAGGCCAGGACGCCGTCCCGCCCTCGCTAAAAGAAGCAGTCTGCTCGTTCGCGCTGGCCTGCGCGGTTCGGGCCTGCAGGGGCCAGGGAACGGCACACTCCTCGATGCTCGTCCACGTCACCCGCTTCACCGCCGTGCAAGCCGAGGTCCATCGCCAAGTCGAGGAGGTCGTCAAGCGGATGAAGCAGCGCATCACGCGCGGCGTCGACCACGAGCCCCTGTTGGAGCAGTTGAGGGGCCTGTGGGAGCGCGATTTCATCCCGACCAGCGCCGCGATCGCGACGAGCGTTCCCGAGAAAAACGGGCCGCCAAAGATGCCCGATTGGGAGGAGATCGTCGCGGCCCTGCCCGACGCCCTCTCCGACATCGAAGTCCGGATGATCAATGGCTCGGCCAAAGACGCGCTCGACTACGTGGAGCGCCAAGCCACCGGCCTCAAAGTCATCGCCATCGGCGGCGACAAGCTGGCCCGAGGCCTCACGCTCGAAGGCCTCTGCACCAGCTACTTCGTCAGGACGACGAAGATGTATGACACGCTGATGCAGATGGGCCGCTGGTTTGGATATCGCCCGGGATATCTCGACCTCTGCCGCCTCTACACCACGGCCGACCTCGTCGATTGGTTCGGGCACATAGCGGACGCCTCCGAGGAGCTGCGCGAGGAGTTCGACGCGATGGTCGCCAGTGGAGGCACTCCGAGAGACTACGGCCTGAAGGTGGCGTCGCATCCAGTGCTATTGGTCACCTCTCCCTTAAAGATGCGGGCCGCGCAGACGCTTTCCCTGTCATACAGCGGCAGCCTTGTCCAGACCGTCGCCTTCCGCAACGACGCAGACGGACTCGCGCAAAACCTGGGCGCGGCGGACAAGCTCCTGGCGGCTATCCGCATGCCGGCAGAGGTCGGGCCAACAAGGCAGCGCGACGATGCGCCTGACGAGTGGAGGCGATCATCTCTTTGGCGCGACGTGAGCTCCGACCTCGTCAAGGAGTTCCTGCGCGGCTATGCCACGCCGGCCGGCATCGAGCGGGCGAACGGAGCGGTGATGGCCGACTTCATCGCGAAGATGAATGCCCAAAAGGAGCTGGCTCTTTGGACCGTCGCCCTTATCGCCGAGGGACACGCAGGAGCCGCCCACACATTCGCCAACGGCTTGACCGTCTCCAGCTTTCCATCGCGATCGGACCGCGGCGTCGATGGCCGCTACTCGATCGGCGTGCTCACCGATCCCGCGGACGAGGGCATCGATGTCGAGCAAGCCGACTGGACGCGCGCGCTCGAATTGACGCTGGCGGAGGGGAAGCCGGACCCTGCCCGAAATCGAGTCACTCCGCCCACCAGGCCGAGCGGCAAAAAACTGCGCGAGGTGAAGGCGCTCGCAAGTGGCGCGGAGGCCCGCGGCCTCTTGCTGCTGTACCCCTTGGCTCCTGGCGGCGCGGGAAAGTCGATTCCGGACGGCTGGTCGAATCCGATCATGGGCTTCGGGCTGGCGTTCCCGTCAAGCAAATCTGGCGTCGTCGTCGAATACAAGGTGGACCATCTCTACTGGGAGCAGGAATATGGCCCGTCGGAGTGATGAGTTTGTCGCTGCCTGGGACTCGCTGGCGAGCTTGGCCGACTCGACTTCCGGCTGGCGCAGCATTCCGATCGCTTCGGGTGGAAGCGTGGCCCTGCACGCGGGGCGAAGGTTCCCCGCCAACGAGGAGGCGCTCCTCGCCCGGTTTGCGGCCACCACGCTGCCGACCTCGGAGAAGCTGCCCGACGGCCAAGGGTTCGCAGTGGAGCGAGTGGACCCGCTTCAGGATGGAAAGACCTGGCTCGCGTTGACGCGCAGGGCCTCCGGCAGCGCCGAGCTATTCCTGACGATGGCCTGCGATGTTGCCGGCGCGCTCGACGCGGAGCTCGGCGCGGACGAGCCGCGAATGCTCCGCGTGTTCCTCGGGCGTGTGCGCGCGTGGCAGGAGTTCATGCGCAAAGGCGCCCAGCCGCTGGGCGCCGAGGCGGAGATCGGGCTCGTGGGCGAGCTCCTGACACTGTCAGCCATCATTGAGGCGGGCGTGGGCGCCGCCACGGCCTGCGAGGCTTGGGTCGGGCCTCTCGACGGCTTGCGCGACTTCGAGATCGGCACGGGCGGCATTGAGGTCAAGAGCTCCCTGACATCCACGGGATTTCCCGCCAGGATTGGCTCGCTCGACCAGCTCGACGATACCGTCCGTCAGCCGCTCTTCGTCGTGGGAGTCCGCCTGCGTCAAGTGGCTCATGGAACGAGCCTGCCCAGCCTCGTCGAGGCCATGCGGGACATTGTGCGAGGCGACGCAGAGGCCGAGCGCCTTCTGTCGGAGCGGCTCGTCGCGGCGGGATACTTCGACGCGCATTCCGACAAATATGCGCGGCGGTTCGTCGGCGCGGGAACGCGGATCGTGGAAGTCGCCGAGGGTTTTCCGCGGCTCACGCCCGGACGGGTGCCCGCTGGCATATCGAGGGCGTCGTATGAGATCGACCTGGACCAAGCGCCCGGAGTCGGCCTTGGCACTGAAGAAATACTGAGAAAGCTGGGAGCCCTTTGACCATGGACTTGACGGATTTCCTGCGCGAGACTCAGGCCGAGGTGAGGACGCAGATGAGCGACGGTTCGCCGTTCGCCGAGATCGTGTTCTCCGAGATCGTCATGCAGCACATGGCGGAGATCGGGATGACCTTCGAGCCGGTGGCATGCCACTTTCAAGGCAAGGTGGGCAACGCGACCCTGCGCCTCAGCGGCTACTCGGTCTCCGACGAGCAGGACCAGCTCGACCTGTTTGTGAGCCTCTACGAAGGCGTCGACGAGCCGACCCCGATCCCCGACGCCGACACCAAGATTGCCGTCGAGCAATGCCTGAGGTTTTTGGCATTGTGTGCGGAGGGGAAGATGGCGCCCAGGCTCGATCCGTCGAGCGACGTGCGCTCCCTCGCCGAGACGTTGCAAGCCATCTATGACGGACTCGAACAGGTACGCGTCTACGTGCTCACCGACCGCGTCGCCAAGTCGAAGAGCTTCAAGACGCGCGACATCGGCGGCAAGGCCGTGCGCCTTGAAGTCATGGACATCGAGCGGCTCCATCGGCATTGGTCCGAGGGCAAGCCACGCGACGAACTGGTCGTCGACTTCGACGAGGTATCCGGCGCCCCCCTGCCCTGCGTCTACGTGCCTGGCGACAACGACGACTATGACTACGCGCTTACGGCCATCCCGGGCGAGGCGCTGCGGCTGCTCTACGAAAAGTTTGGAGCCCGCCTTCTGGAGGCCAACGTCCGCTCGTTCCTGAGCGTCAAGGGCAAGGGCGTGAACGCGGGAATCCAAGGCACGCTGAGGTCGGCTCCGGGCCGCTTCATGGCCTACAACAACGGCATCGTCATCGTGGCCGACGAGATGCGGTTCGGCAAGCCGGGCGACGGCTCGACCGGCATCGCGTGGCTCAAAGGCTTGCAGATCGTCAACGGCGGCCAGACCACGGCGTCGATCTATTTCACCAAGAAGAAGTTTGCCGACACTGATCTGAGCAAGGTCCGCGTGCCCGCCAAGATCATCGTCATGAAGGCGCAGGATCCGGTCAAGGAAGAGGCGCTCGTCTCCGACATCTCGCGCTTCGCCAACAGCCAAAACGCGGTGCGCCAATCGGACCTCTCGGCCAACAAGCCCTTCCACGTCGAGGTCGAGAAGCTGTCACTGTCGGTGTATTGCCCCGATGGCGTGGGCCGTTGGTTCTATGAGCGCGCTGCGGGCAGCTACAACACCATGCTCGCCCGAGAGGGCACCACACCCGCCAAGCTGAAGGCGTTGAAGGAGGCCATGCCGCCGGCCCGCCGCATCACCAAGACGGACCTCGCCAAATACGTGACTGCGTGGGACACGCGGCCCGACATCGTCAGCCTCGGCTCGCAGAAGAACTTCGATCGCTTCATGGCCTCGATCTCGGGTCCAGACGGCGGCGACGCGCCGCTGCCGAATGTCGCGGCTTACAAGGCGATGATCGCCAAGGCGAAGATATTCCGGGACACGCAGAAGGTCGCCCGCCCGATGTTCCAAGCCTTCCAGGCGAACGTCGCCGCCTACGCGGTCGCGGTACTCGCCGACAAGCTGGGCGACCGCATCGACCTGGAGCGGATCTGGGCGAAGCAAGCGGGCTCGCCCGAGCTCATGGAGCAGATCGCGACATGGGCCAAGGAGGTCAACGAAGTGCTTCACCGCACTGCAAACGGCCGAATGGTGTCCGAGTGGGCCAAGAAGCCCGAATGCCGCGACGCCGTTCTCGGGGCGACCTACTCGGCCGCCGCCAGCGGCATTCCCGAGGTTCGATAGCGAAGACGCCATGGCAGACGTTGTGGATACCGCAGTCAGAAGCCGAATGATGTCCGGCATACGCGGCAAGCACACCAAACCCGAGATGCTTGTGCGCCGCGCACTATTCGCCGCGGGCTACCGTTGTAGGCTGCATCGCCGGGACCTTCCCGGCGCGCCCGACATGGCCCTCCCCGGCCGCAAGGTCGCGATCTTCGCCCACGGCTGCTTCTGGCACATGCACGCGGGCTGCAAAAACGCGAAGCTGCCATCGACGCGTCCCGAATTCTGGCGCGACAAGCTCGAAGGCAACGTCGAGCGCGATCGACGGGCCATCGAATCCCTGCGCTCGGATGGATGGCGGGTGCTCATTGTGTGGGAGTGCGCGACGCGCAGCCCCGCCACATTGGCGGCCATGTCCGACTCCTTGTCGCGGTGGATCGAGAGCGGCGAACCTACCGGCGAAATCAGCGGCGCGAAGCCTCGATAAAGTCGAACACGACTTCCGCGATCTGGCGCGCAAGCAACGGCGGCACTGCGTTGCCAACTTGGTGGTATTGCTGCGTCCGCGTGCCCTCGAAAAAGTAGCTGTCGGGAAAGGTTTGCAGGCGCGCGGCCTCCCGCACCGTGAGGCTTCGGCATTGCGACGGGTCCGGATGGATGAAGTAGTGCCCATCCTTGCAGATGTGGGACACAACCGTCGACGAGGGCTCGCCCGCGAGCTGAACGCGGAAGCGGTCTACGAACGGGATGTCCTCGTCCTTCATGTTCTCGTGGTCGGGCAGCAGCTTGGGCGGGAACAGCCAAAGCTTGGGCGAGTAGCCCTGCGAGCGAGCGAAGCATGCTGCGAACATGTAGCGGTGCAAGTCGGACGCCATGTGCGAGCGAGTCTCATGCTGCAAGACGCCGCCGAGCTTTGAATCATGCAGCCACCTGCGAAGCGACGCGGGCATCGCGTCGCCGAGAGCGATGAGCGTGGGGTCGAAGCGTGCGCCATGCGACTCGTGCGCCTTGGCCTCCTTCCATGCGGCCTCCATCGCCGCCTCGATGTCCGGCCGAATCGGCATTCGCCAGAGCCTCAACGACTCCGGCGCAGTTTTGAGCACTGAACGCCACACGCGATGCGAGTCGTCCTTCTGCGACAACCGGCTGCGCAGGGCGGGCAAGCCGCCCAAAGCCGCCTCGACGTTCACCCTCTTCGTCGCGGCTTTGAGCTTGAACCTCCCGGCGTCCCGGGCCGAGGCGGGCATCGCCTTCGCCACGTCCGACCGCACGCCAAACAGGATCACGCGGTGCCGGCATTGCGGCACGCCGAACTTCTCCGCCTCGATCAGGTAGTCCAGCGGTTTGGGCTCGTCTCCATCGACGACTAGCGAGCGGACGAGGTAAGTCGCTCCGTTGCCGGGATTTCTGAGGTCGGCCAGGATGCGGTCGAAGATCGGCGAGCCGCCGTGCTTCGAGTTGAGCATGCCCTTGACGTTCTCCATGACGAACACGGAGGGGCCGAACAGCTTGATGATCCGCAGGTATTCCGTATAGAGGAAGTGCCGCTTGTCGCTCTCGAAGACCTTCTCGTTGTTGGGGCGCAGGCGGGACCGTCCAGCCAGCGAATACGCCTGGCACGGCGGGCCGCCGATCAGGATCCATTCGTTAGCGCCGCCGACGGCTTTGCGGATCCAGCCGTCGATCGTTTGATGCGGAGTCTTGCCAAGCTCGGCGCAACGCGCCTCGGTCAACGCTTGCTTGCCTTGCTCGGCCACCGCGGGGTTGGCGAAGAGCTGCTCGCGGGTGATCTTCCCGCGGACGTAGTCGTAGTAGCAGTCCGGAACCTTGCCCCCGGGGAAGGAGCGGAACAGCGCCCGGAGCGAGAGAGTTTTGTGGGCGACTTCGTCCTTCTCGATGGACACTTTGACTTCGAAGCGCCCATTGCCCAAGCCATCGGCAAGCGACGAGAAACCCTCGCCGAGCCCTCCGGGCCCGGCGAACAGGTCGATCACCGGAATCGGAGCGCGCTGTGTCATGGTCTGCTTGTTATTGTGCCAGGAAGAGAAGCCTCAAACGCAGGCCTCCAAGCGACGATGGAGCGCCCACATCGCGCAAGCCTCTGGCCGCCCGTTGCTGGGCCAATTCATGCTCGTCGATCCATTCTTGGTGAAATGCTGGCTAAGGAAGAACGCAAACACGTTCTGCTCGTCGACCTGGACCCGCAGACCAACGCCACGGTCACCCCTGATCTCGGAAGAGAAGTGGGCCGCCATGGACGAGGAAGGCCGGACCATCGCACAGCTGTTCGAGGATCGCCTCAACCCGCAACGCTCCGAAGGTCGACATCGAGAAGGCCATCGCCAAATTTTGCGGATCGCTCTTCAGCCGGTGATGGACCGGTATGACTACATCATCATCGATTGCCCGCCGAGCCTTGGCACGGTCACCAAGAATGGCCTGCGCATCTCAACGGGCTACGTGATTCCGACGATTCCGGACATCGTGTCGACCTGGGGCATCTACCAGATCGTCGACAACGTGCACCGATTTGCCAACGACATCGGATTGCCCATTCCGGCGCTCGGCATCGTGGCAACGAAGGTGCAGGCCAACAACCTGCACAACCGTGTGATCGCGGACCTGCGGGCGCAGCGGCTTGGGCAGTTCGCAGAGGAAGGCGGTTTGGCGCAGCCGCCCCTCTTCACCAACGTGATTCCGCAGACCGTCGCAGTGGCACGCGGCGCAGATGTCGATGCTGACATCAAGACCTTCAAAGGCAAGTACGGCGGCGCCAACGACGCGCTTCAAGGCCTGACTCGGGAGATCAAGCAAAAATGCGAAACGAAAGAGCGCTGATCGGGCTGTTGCGCGGAATGGTCGATCTTCTCGCCGACGAAGCGGGCCGAAACCCTGACTTCGCAGCACGCCTGGATGCCTTGCTGTCGGTGCTGCCCGCACGCACCGCACCAAGCAAGAAGAACGCAAAGCCTCAACAAGAAGAGTTACCAGACATACACGCCGAACTGGCGGCTCGCGGCGAAGCAGAGTTCCAGCTTTGGCTGAACGGGCAACCCGTTCAGTTGCTGCGCGCTTTGATCCGAACCCACGATCTGGATTCGACTCGGCGCACCATCAAGTGGAAGGAAGCCGAGAAGTTGGCGACTTTCATTGCCGAAGGCATGAGGGCCCGAGCAGCGCGAGGCTCCTCGTTCCTTGGCCGCGGACAACCGGAGTAAGCGAACCCGGTGGTCGAACTCGTCGCCTCGCCAAAGTGCGAGCGGCAATGATGAGAGCGTCATGTGCAATGAACCATGCATCATTGGCGCCCCTAACGCGACGTGCTCTCGATCCCAAGCGCCGGGCCGCCTCATAGGTAAGTGCAGCATTCCGGCAATGATGCGTGGGTCATGCACCATGCATCATTGCTACCCTTCATGCGGCGCCATCAAACCCAGCCGAGAGTGACAGGCCGCCTCAGGGCAGGCTCCGAAGTCGATACATCAATTCAGCGAAGAAGGCGAGCGAAATGTTTTTCTCGCCCTTTCTCGCGGGTGGGCGCAAGAGCCCACAAATCCAAGCAGGCCCGCACTAGCAGAAGCAAGGCTGGGTAAATCCTTTTCGGCCAGTCGGCTCTCTTGCCTGCAAGTGATCGCTGCTCGTATCTTTTCTCATGCCATCGCCCATGCGGTGCCTGAACAAAGAAACGGAGCTTCTGCGACCATGAAATTAGACTTGCTTTTGCTTTGCCGCAAGATGAAGTGCGGCCACGAAGATGGATTCCGCGATGTCCACCTTCAGTGCATCGCCGTCGACGGCAATTCTAGGTTCGACATCGAATTGATGCTGTCGCCCGACGACGCGATTGCGCTCGCCCAGTACGTGATCGCAGTCAACCGCGAGGCATGGCGCGGCGGTCGTCGACCGCATGACGCCGGGCCGCGTGAAACAGAGCCGAACTGGTCGATCCCGAAGCTTCATGCAAGTGCGCGCCCATGACAGCGTCGCTTCGATTCGTACATCCTGCAGCGCCCCATGCGCATCAGGCTGAGTCGGGGGACCGACCGCACGGCGAAGCCGGGCGGGTGGGGCAAGGCGTCCAGCCGCAGCCGCCTGAGGCGCGCCCGCCCAAGCGGGCCGCCGAAGGCTCGGGGGGAGCCGTCCACCGTAGCGGAGCGACAGCGGAGCAGGCGCCCCAAGGCGCCGTTAGGTGGATGGGGGGCGAAGCCCCGCCCGCCACGCGAAGCGCGGCAACCTGCGTCGGACTTGCGCGAAGCGCAAGCCGTGCCCGCAGGGCACGGGGCCGGGGCGTCCAGCCCCGGGGCGCAGCCCAAGCCGGCGGAGAGCGAAGCGAACCGGCGGCGCAGCCTCCGAGGCAGGTTGCCGCGCTTTGCGCGGCGGGCCCCCAAGGGAGGCGCAGCCGCCCGCCGGAGGCCGAAGGCCGTGAGGGCAGGCTGAGCCGGACAGACGGGGCGTCCAGCCCCGCCACGCCCGGGGAATCGGCGACAGCCGACGTGCCGCAGGCACGCCCGGGCGGGTGGCCGGATCGGCATGCGTCAGCCCTGGCGGGCTAGACATCGGCGAGCCTTCTCTCGTAGGTCGACCCGTCGGGTAGCGACGAGATCAGCACGAAAGAATCTATGGAAGAACCTGAGCGTATCCGCGTGAATCCGCGCGACTTCATGGGCGATCAGTCTGCCCACGCCATGGGAGAAAGCCACAAGCGCCGGGTCGCAATCTGGACCTATGTGTGGGGCTTCACGACGGCCGGATTGATCCGCCTTCTCCTACAGAAGGAAGCCTACGCGCCTTTGTAACGAACCCTGATGCTCGAAATCGCATCGACCACTGCGAGACACGCTCGTGATGTGGGCTCGTCCGTCTGGTCGCCGTGCCAGCAGGCCTTCTGTCGCGGATCAGCTCGTTGGCTGAATGTGCATTAAACATGTCCCAATCGACACTCGAACTTTACCCACTTGCGGCGCCCAATCGAGATACCCCATCACCACGGTGCTGTCCATGCCTACCATCCTCATCAAAGTCCCCAAAGGCGCGTTTCCCGGCGACGCCCGCGCGAACCTCGTCCGCCACATCATCGATGCCGCCACCGCGGCCGAGCAGATGCCCGCAGATCCCAGGAAGCTTTTCTTGTCATGGGTCGTGATAGACGAAACCGAGGCCGGCATGTGGACGTGCGGCGGCATCGACATGTCGTCGCAGGTGCTGACCTGCTTCGCAATGGTCAATGTGCCCGGCGGAGTTCTGGACGAGCGCTCGAGGGCGCTGTACGTGAAGCTAGTGCATGACGCTTTCAAGCAGGCGCAGCCCGTCAATGACAAGCGGCAGGTGGTCTCTTCCGTGATTCTTCATGACGTGATCGATGGTACCTGGGGCGGCAACGGCGCCATCTGGACGCTGCCCGCCCTCGCCAAGGCGGCCGGCTTCGCGCACCTTCAGCACCTGGTCGGTGCGGCCTGACGAGCACGGAAAACCGGAGACAACTCGATGACGAAACGCAGCATGAAAGAGGACGACGGCCTCGAAGATTTCACCCATCGCGAGATCAGGCTCGACAGCGTTGCAAAGACCGTGCACGTCGCAGGCTCAGGTCCGGCCGTGATCGTCATGACCGAGATGCCGGGCATCAGCCCGCACGTCGCGCGATTCAGCCGATGGGTGCGCGATGCGGGCTTTACCGTCTACATGCCATCGCTCTTCGGTCGCGACGGCGCCGTGCCGGACGCCGAGGAGGGTGCGGCGGTCTTCCGGCGAGCCTGTGTCAGCGCCGAATTTCGCGCGCTCGCCGCCAATCAGTCGAGTCCTGTGACACTCTGGCTCAGAGCGCTGGCGAGACTGGCGCATCAGGAGTGCGGCGGTCCCGGCGTCGGCGCCATCGGCATGTGCTGGACCGGCAACTTCGCCCTGTCGATGATGCTCGAGCCCGCGATGCTGGCGCCCGTGCTGTCCCAGCCGTCGCTGCCGCTCAACGACCCGGGCGGCCTCGAGATCTCTCCCGACGACATCAGGATCGTCCGCGAGCGGCTCGATCAGGAGGACCTCACGGTCCTGGCCTATCGGTTCGAGGGAGACAAGTTCTGCGAGGCCCAACGCTTTGCAGCCTATGCAGAGGCACTTGGCGATCGCTTCGTGGCACGGGTGCTGCCGGACAGTGCGGCCAACGCTGACGTCCCACCGTTCTTCGCACAGCATGTAACGACTCCCCACAGTGTTGTGACCGCCCATCTGATCGACGAAGCGGGTCAACCCACGGTGGCTGCACGCGATGAGATTCTGAGGTTCTTCATTCATCGCCTCGCTTCATCGGTGTAAGGCTTCGATGGCTTTGCGTGATGGTCAAAGCAGGCCCCGCGCGGACCAATCGCGCAAACGGATCACCAGGAACGACATGAGTCAGGACAAGACGCCGATCGCAATCCGCGCCCATCAGGCGGCGACAAGGGCCAAACCGTCCAACTACCCCGAGCCCTTTGCCTCGCGCATGGGCGGGCGGGTGAAGAAGCCGCTCGGCGACTTGTTCGGCCTCGCCAACTTCGGCGTCAACCTCACGTGCATGGCGCCGGGTGCGGTGTCGGCGCTGCGGCATGCGCACACGCTGCAAGATGAGTTCGTCTACGTGCTCGAAGGCCACCCGACACTGGTGACGGACGCGGGCGACACGCCGCTGCACCCCGGCATGTGCGCCGGATTCAAGGCCGGCACGGGCGACGGCCACCAGCTCGTGAATCGCACCGGCGAAGACGTGGTCTACCTGGAGGTCGGGGACCGCACGGCGGGTGACTTGGGCAGCTACCCCGACGATGATCTTCAGGCCGTGTTGGTCGAGGGCCAATGGCGGTTCACGCACAAAGACGGCACGCCGTACTGACGCGGCGAAGCGGCTCATTGGCGGGCGTCATGCTTGACGATGAGTTTCGCTGCGACTCCGAGATGCAGCAAATCGCAGCCTCGCGCCGCCATGCGTGTCAGCACCACGCGCGGCACACCCGCATCGGCCAGATCGCTCGCGCGCAGCCGACACTCAGCTCTTCAACCACGGCGCCAAGGCCTTCGCCAGTTGCTGCAACAAACCCGGCTCGGGCAGTGGCAGCCGCAGGCTGGGCTGGCCCGTCTCGGGGTCGCGCTCGATGCGGATGGGCGGCGCGGCACCCGGCTGACGCTGTGCAGCCAGACCCTGCAGCATCGCGGCGCCGGCCTGAAGCAAGTCGGCCCAGGGGTCGGCGTCGGGCACGGCGTCCTCGCTGCGATCGGAAGCAGGTGCAGGGCCCTGCGGGGACGCAGGCGCATCGTCGGACAACGCAGCGGGCACCGGCTCCGGCGGCACGGGCGCTTCGGACAGTGTCGGTTCCTCCTGGCCCGACGCGCCACCCGCGTTCGCCGACGTCGGACCATCGCTTTCCCCCACGCCCTCGTCCACCCCCATCGCCCCGGCCACCTGCTCCACACTCTTCATGAAGCTGGCCAGCCGCGTGCCCTGCAGGAAGACCTCGCTGGCACCGCCGTCCAGCACGCCGGCGAACAGGCTCTTCTTGAAGGCCAGCACGCCCAGCATGCCTTCTTCGATGCTGCCCTGGCCGATCAGGTTGACGACCTGCACGCCGCGCGACTGCCCCATTCGGTGCACGCGCCCGATGCGCTGCTCCAGCACCGCCGGGTTCCACGGCAGGTCCATGTTGACCACCAGCGCGGCGGCATGTTGCAGGTTCAGGCCGACACCGCCGGCGTCGGTGCTCAGGAAGATGCGGCAGTCGGGGTCGGCGTGGAAACGCTCGACCAGCGCACCGCGATGTTCACCCGGCACGCCTCCGTGGAACAGCACATGGCCCCAGGGTCTGCCGCCCAGCCGGCGACGAATGATCTCGTGCGTACCCAGCCATTGGCTGAACACCACCACCTTGGCGGCCGGGTCCTCCAGCCACTCATCGAGCAAGGTCAGCAGTTCGTCGGCCTTGTGGCCATGGTCGGTTTCATGGTCGAGCAGGAAGGTGCTGTTGCAGGCCATGCGCATGTTCTGAAGCGCGCACTGCAGGCGGCGCTGGTCCACATCCGACAGGTAGCCGGTCTTGCGCCAGCGCGACACGATGCGCGTGACGATGCCGCCGTTCTCGTCGTGGTGCACGCGCTGTTGCGGCGTCAGCGGCACGAACAGGCGGCTGTCCACGCGCTCGGGCAGCTGGGTCAATACCTCGGCCTTGCGCCGGCGCAGCATCACCGGCGCCAGGGTCTGCTGGATGCGGTCGAGCGCGCGGTAACCGATGACGCGGCCGGCATCGTCGCGCAACTGGTGCTCGTCCAGCAGCTGCCACGTCGGGCCCAGGCGGTGCTGGTCGACGAACTGCACGATGGAGATCAACTCTTCGAGCCTGTTTTCCAGCGGTGTGCCGGTGAGCACCAGTGCGTAGGGACTGGCGATGCGCTTGAGCGCGCGGGCCGCCACCGTGTTCCAGTTCTTGATGCGCTGCGCCTCGTCGGCGATCACCAGTTCGGGCGCCCAGGCGTCGATGAGGTCGGCGTCGCGCGCCAGCATCTCGTAGTTGACGATGCGGCAGAAGCTGTCTTCGGCGTACTGACCTTGGCGCTGCGCTCGCAGGCCGTGAATCACCTGGGCCTCGCGCTCGGCAAAACGGGCGAACTCCGCCTTCCACTGGTGCTTCAGGGAGGTGGGGCACACGATCAGAACACGTCGGACGCCGAAGTGGTGTGCCATCAGCTCGGCCGCGGCGATGGCCTGCACCGTCTTGCCCAAGCCCATTTCGTCGCCGAGCAAGGCACGCCCGGCACGCGCGGCGAACAGCGCGCCCTCGGCCTGGTACGGGTACAGGCGGGCCTTCAGCAGCTTGTGCAGCGCCTTGTCGTGCACGCCCTTGGGGTAGGCCTGGGTGAGAGTGTGCTGGCGCTGCTCGGCGTCGCGCACCTGGGCGATGAAAGCCCAGACATCGTCGCCGACACGCAGCTCGTGACCGGCGGCCTGCGCCGCCCGGGCCAGCGTGCTCACTTCGGCCAGCCGGCTCCACGGCAGCGCCCAGCCGGCAGCGGAGTCGAAGTGCTGGCGCGCCTGGTTCAGCAGGCCCGGCGGGCAGGCGGTGCCGGGGTGCAGGCGCAGCTGGCGGGCGCCGAGATAGTCCAGCCGGATCTCGCTGTAATCAGCCACATGGCCGCGCGCCAGGGCCGCCTTGCCACCGCGGCGTGCCTGCAGCCGCCCCAACGTGAACTCGATGTGCTTGCAGGTGCCCAGGTGGTTGGTGGCGTAGTCGCGGCAGCTGCACTCGTTGTGGCCGGGCTCCAGGCCACGGATGGTGACCAGGTAGTGCGTGCCGCTGTCGGGGTTGTCGACGCGGAACGTCGAGAACACCGGCTCGGTGCCCAGGTTGCGCAAGCCGAAGCTCTGCTCGCGGCCGAACTGGCGGCGCAAGGCCGCTTGCCAGTCGGCCACCGGCAGGGCCTCGGGCCGGCGGGTGCGTGACAGGCGGGGTTCGGCGGTCGTCTTGGGCCGCGTTGCGGGCTTGGACTTGTGCAGTGGGGCAGCGGGCATGGCTTGAGCATGTGGTGATGGCGGGTACTGCATTGTTGCCGCTTCAATGTGGTCGCCGACTCGACTCAGAGGTTGAGAGTCTCCATCGTCATCCCGGCGAACGCCGGGATCCACTCTGTGCCGGCGCGCGGTGAATGAGCGGTGGATCCCGGCGCGGGCGCAGCCCGGCCTGTCCTGAGCCTGTCGAAGGGCCGGGATGACATGGCTGCGGGACAAGTTCTTCTCACCCTCTTCCGACCAAGACGCTGCTACGAAACCACGGCCGCCACCGCCCGTTCGACGCAGCCGAACGCGATGCGCTCCTGTTCCAGCCGCAGCGGCTCGTCGCGCAGCCGGCGCCAGCGCAGGTCGTCGTAGAGCCGGCGTTCGTCCTCGTTCAGGCGCGGCAGGTCGCGCTGCGTCGGCTGGGGCTCCTCGGTCCACTGCGCCTGGTGGGCGAACAAGGTATTGCGGTCCATCAGGAAGGACTGCGCCTGCGGAAAGCGCGCGCGCAGTTGGTCGAGGATGGCGAAGCCGTGGGTGTCGATGTCGCCCCAGTAGTGCAGCGCGCGCTGCTGCAGCCAGGCCGCCTGCGCCAGGGCGTCGAAGCCGTAGCCGGCACCGAAGACCACCAGGCTGTCCGCGGCCGGCGGGAAGGCCAGGAAGTTGATCTCGTTCTCGGTGATGAAGACGCGCCGTGCAGCCGGCGCCAGCCTGGCAAACGCTTCCTGCGACAAGGTGTAGTCGGCATCGGTGCCGGGCACCCAGGCCGCGTGGTCCGGGTCGAGAAAGCGCAACCGCACCCGTGCCGGCCTGTCGCGAAAGCCGTAGCGGCGCGCGAACTGCGCCGCCCCGCTGGCCGTGGCGTCTATGGTCTCGGCCGGCAGCGCCAGGTCCAGCAGTTCGGCCAGCACGCCGCGCTGTCCTTCGATGAACTTGCTGTGGATGCCGGGCAGGTCCACCTGCCGCAGGTAGACGCCGGGGCGCGGGTGGGCCTGCAGCCAGCCCACGACGTCCAGCAGTTTCGGCCAGACCTCGGCCAGGGCCAGCGCGCGCAGCGGCTGCCGCTGCAGCCAGGGCAGCAAGGCCGGCTGCTGCTGCCGCGTGGCGGCAAGCAGCGTCTGGAACGCCCGCGCGTCGCGCACCTTGCCGATGAGCCGCAGCGCGTCGTCCAGCGTGTCCACCCAGGCCTCGCCGGGCAGGCTGTTCTGGCCGATGACGCGGTGCCGCACCTCGCGCATTACCAGCCGGCAGCCGGCGCGGCTGCCCTGCTGCAGCTCGGCGGCCCAGGCGCGCACGGCGTCGAAGCGCTCGGACAGTTCGCTCGACGAGGGTGCGCGCAGGCTCAGGCGCAAGGGGAACAGATCGACGGGGACGAGCACCTCGGCGAGCAGCTCGCCCTTGTCCCAGCGCCGCAGCACCTGGGCGCGCAGGTCGGCGGCCGTGGTCCACGTGCTCGTCATGCCGCGGCATCGCGCTGCGCGCGTTGATCTTCCACGCCGCGCTGCGCGCGGTACTCCTCGATCCCCAGGTTGCGCAGCTTCGACGCGCTGCCGTCCTCGTTGTGCACGAAGCCGACGCTGGCCACGAAGGGTTCGATGATGTGGATCTTCTGCAGCGGCGTGACGATCAGCAGCTGCAGATTGAGCTGCTTGAACAGGCGCAGGCCGTACTCGGCCGATTCGTCCGAGCCACGGCCGAAAGCCTCGTCGATGACCACGAAGCGGAACGAGCGCGAGCGCGCGGCACCCCATTCCAGACCGAACTGGTAGGCCAGGCTGGCGGCGAGGATGGTGTAGGCCAGCTTCTCTTTCTGGCCACCCGACTTGCCGCCGGAATCGGCGTAGTGCTCGTGCTCGCTGCCGTCTTCGCGCCAGCGCTCGCTGGCGGCGAACACGAACCATTGCCGCACGTCGGTCACCTTGCCCGCCCAACGGCGGTCGGCCTCGGCCGAACCTTCGCGGCCGCGGAAGCGTTCGATGATGTGCTTGACCTGCAGGAACTTGGCCTCGGAGTACTGCGCGTCCTCCGATCCGGTCAGCGTGCCTTCGGTGCAGGCGCGCAATTCGGTCTGGAAGTCGCGCACGTCGGCGTCGGTGGCGGCCTGCGCTTCCAGCGCGATGAACCGGCCGGGGTTGTAGTCGATCTGCGTCAGCGACTCGTTGATGCGCGCCACACGCTCCTTGATGGTCTCGCGCTCGCGGTGCAGCTGCGACTGGAAATGCGCCACCTCGCGGATCGTGTTCTCGTTGAGCAGCTCCTTGAAGCGGGCCACGAAGCGCGGCAGGTCGTCGGCCTGCAACTGCGCCAGCATGGCGCGGTACTCGGGGCCCGCCGCCACGCTGGCATCGACGTCCTGCGTGTCGAGCTTGAAGGCTTCCTTGTATTCGGTCATGGCGCGCACGATCTTCTCGGTCAGGCGAGCTTGTTTCTTGTCGTCGGCGTCGATGCGTTCCTGCAGCCAGCGGCGCATGTCCTGCTCGCGGCCGTCGCAGGACTCGACGCTGAGCACATGATCCCCCAGGGCTTCGGCGCGCCAGCCTTCGATCAGGCCGAAGTGCGGCGCATGGGCCGCGAAGTCGGGTGCATCGAGCCGCTGCTGCGCCGCCGTCCGCAGGCCGCGCGCCTGCTCCTGCTTCAGCAGCGCGCGGGCCTGTTCGGCTTCGCGCTCCTTCAGCCGGCCGGCGGTGTCGGCCAGCGCCGCCTCCAGCGTCGAGAGCTGCGCGGCCAGCGCCTTCAGCACGTCCGATGCCGCCTCCAGCCGCTGCTTCTCGTCCTGCAGCGTGGCCAGTTCGGCGGCGCTGCTGCGCCAGTCGAGCTCGGCGTAGTCGCGGTACTCCTCCAGCTTGTCCAGCGCCTGCAGTCGCTCGCGCACCTGCTGCTGTTCCTTCTGCAGCAACGCAATGCGCTGGCCGGTTTCACCCAGGCGCGCCTGCAGCACACGGGCCTTGCCCTCCAGCGCGGCAATCTTGGCCTGGTTGCTCCAGCCCAGCACATAGCGGCTGCGGTCGTCGATGCGGTGGCGGTCGTCCTTCTCGTGACGCTCGCCAAGGCCCTTGATCTGGCCGGAGCGCGTGATGCCACGCGCCTCGCGGCGGAACTGATCCTGGCTGCTGCAGCAAGCGAGGTCGAAGCGGTGCGCCAGTTCGCGTTCCAGCCAGGCGTAGAAAGGCGAATCGGGCTTGAGCGCGAGCTTGCGCGCCATCGAATCGGGGTGCAAGCCGGGCAGGTCGCCACGCGCGTCGCGTCGCGCCGGGCGCACACGGAAATAGACCAGGCGGCCTTTCAGTTGTGTGCGGTCCACCCAGTCGCTGACGGCGGCGTAGTGCTCGTCGGGCACCAGCAGCGACAGGCCGAAGCTGCGCAGCAGCCGTTCGGCGGCGCCTTCCCAGTCGCGCTCGTCGTCGCGCACCTGGATCAGCTCGCCGGCATAGGGCATCGCCGCCTCGTCCAGCTTCAGGGCCTCGCACAGCCCGGCGCGCAGAGCCACTTGCTGGGCGTCGATGTTGCTGCGGCGCGCCTTCAGGCTGGCCAGCTCTTGTGCCAGCTCGGCATGTTCCTGGCGGCCCTGCGCGAAGGCCACGCCCAGTTCGTTCAGCTCGTTCTGCAGCTCGGCCTCGCGCTGCGCTGCGGCTTCGCGCAGCGGCGCAGACAAGGCGCGCTGGCTCAGGAAGTCTTCGGCCTGGTGCACGGCCAGCAGGCCCAGCACCTGCCGCAGCGTGTCGTAGCGGGCGGCCTTGTCGGCGCGGCGCTGCTTCTCGGCCTCTTTGCGCACGATCTCCAGCGCCAGGCGTTCGATGCGGTCGCCGCCGCTGTCGGCGATGGCGCGGCGCAGCTCGCGCTCCTGCGCCTGCTGCTCGCGCTGCAGGGCTGCGAGCCGCTCGACGTGGCTGGCGTGCCGCGCCAGTTCGTCGGCCAGGTGTTGCAGGCGCTGGTCCAGCAGCGTCGCCTTGTGCACAGCGAAGCAGGCTTGCAGCGCCTCGCGCGCAGCGCGCTGGCGCTCGATGGCGGCGGCCAGCTCGGCATGGCGTTCGCCGTCGGCGACCAGCGGCTGCAGTAGCGCCACCTGGCGCTGTGCCTTCAGGACGGCCTCGTGGGCGCGGTTCAGGTCGTCGAAGTGGGCGATCAGCGCCGTCAGGCGTGGCGCCACGTCGAAGGGCTCGAGCATGTGGCTGCGCACGAAGTCGGTCAGGTTGCCCACCGACTTCATCGACACGGTCTGGTGGAACAGCTCCAGCGCCTGCTCGTTGTGGATGCCGAAGTGGCGGCGAAACAGCGCGCCGTAGGGTGGGAAGCTGTCTTCCACCACCACGCCGCCGGCACGCAGGCGCTTGCGAAGCTTGACGATGTCGGTGCCGAAGTCGGCAAAGTGGGCCGCGATGCTCAAGGCTTTCTCGGCCACCGCGTACAGCCGCAGCGGCTGGCCGGCCGGGTCCTTGAGCCAGAACACCTGGGCCAGCGTCACCGTCTGGTCGTAGCCGGCGTTGTGGAACACGGCCAGGATCACCGAATAGCTGTTCGGCCCGCGCAGCGCCACCGGCCGGCCCGACCCGCCGAGATCGCTGCGCGTGGCCTTGTAGTGGCCCAGCACGTAGCTGCGCAAGCTGCGCTCGCGGGCTTCGGCCCCCGCCGCCTTGTTGTAGGCCACGCGGTGCGCGGGCACCAGCAGCGTGGTCACGGCATCCACCAGCGTCGACTTGCCGGAACCGATGTCGCCGGTGAGCAGCGCGTTGCGGCCGTCGGCGCGCAGTGTCCAGACGCGGCCGTCGAAGGTGCCCCAGTTGAAGACCTCCAGCCGCTGCAGGCGAAAGCCTGACAGGCTCTCGTCGGCCGAGAAATCCAGCGGCAACGATTCACTCTTCATCTGGTGGCTCCACCTTGCCCTGGAGCTGCGCCCCGTACGTGGCCAGCCGCGCGTCGAACTCGCCCAGCCATTGCGCATCGACAAAGGCCTTGAGGATGCGCTGCACCTCGAACATGCCGTCCTGCCCGCGCAGACGCCGCACGAAACCCAGTTCGACGACGCGGTTCAGATGCGTATCCACCTGATCGATCAGCCGCGCCTCGTTGCTGCCTTCGGGCATGAACACGCGCAGCAGCTCGGCCACCTGCTCACGCGACAGGATCAGCCGCGTGTCGCCGCCGGCGGCGTCGAACTCGGCGAGTTTCTTGCGCAGCAGCGCCAGCAACAGGCTGACCGCGAACGACAGCGGCCGACGCGCCACCAGGCGCGGCAGCTTCGCCGCCGGGTCGTCGTCGGGCACGCTGCGCGAGCGCAGGAAGGCGTAGCCCTCGGCCTCGTCGACCATCAGTTCGAGTCCCAGCGGCGCCACATGGTCGCGCACGCGGCCCTGCAGTTGCAGCAGCGCACTCCAGTGCGCGGCATCGTCGGCGCGGTAGCTCACGCCCTTGAGCAGCGGGATCAGCACGGACGACAACTCGGCTGCCGGGCCGCTCGCTTGCACGGATGTTTCGTCGTTCATCGTCATCTCGAAAAGATCACCCGCGGCAGGCGGGCGCTCTTGTGCTGGCCGCTGCGCGCGACCCAGGCGACCTGCTCTTCCACGCTGTCGTCGATCATCGCGTTCACTCCTGTTCCGGGTTCGTGCGGCTCGGCCGCCAGACTGAGATAGGCCACCAGCTCGGCCAGGCCCTGCTGCAAGGGCCGGCTCGCCAGCAGCTCGGCCAGCGTGACCTGCTTGCGCTGCTGCAGGCTTTGCCGCACATGCTGTGCCAGGGCAGCCTTGTCGACGATGAACTGCGAGTACAGCGCCGCCGCATCCAGGTCTTCGTCGCCGGCAGTGATCGCGGCGCTCGCGATCGCCAGTTTGAGCGGCGGGGCGTGAAGGGGGCGCTCCATCGGCAGCTCGATGCTCGGTGCCGTTTCGTCGATCGGCATGAAGTCGCCTGCGGGCTGCTGCGCGCGCACCGCGAGCGCGCCGGACTCGATGCCGCGCAGGATGTCCATGATGCGGCGGTTCTCCAGGAAGGCCTGGTCGTCGAGGAAGCGCCGCAGCTGCTGCGACAGCAGGGCGACCGTGCGTTGTGTCTGCTCGCCGGCTTCCAGCCAGTCGTAGTGCACACGCCGCAGGCGCGGGTCGGGCGCCATGTCGGCCACCGGGTCCAGCTGGAGCACGCGGTCGAGCAAGGCGCTCAGCTCGTCCTGCCGGTCGCGCGACATCAGGAAGTCCCAGAACGCGCGAAAGCTGCGTCCCTGGTCGGACTCGTCGATGAGGTCGCGTTCGCCCAGGATCTCCTGCAGCAACGCACCCTTGCTGCCGTCCCACAGCGCGATGCGCTCGCGCACCCGGCGGTCCAGGCCGCGAAAGTTGTGCTCGACCTCGCGGAAGTCGGCCAACAGCTCGCGCGCCAGCGTGGCGAACTGGGTGAATCGCTCTTTCAGCGCGGTGTCGCCCAGCAGTGGCAGGTCACCCGCGCGCACACGATCGATCTCGGCGTCGATCGCATCACGCCGCCGCAGCAGTTCCTGCACCCGCACTTCGGGATCGGTCTCGCTGCCTTCGCTCATCTGGCGCAGCAGCTCGAACAGCGTGAGCAAGCGCGACTCGGTGCCGACGAAGCTGCGTTCGCTCAGGCTGCCCAGCCAGGAAAGGGCCCGCTCGGTGGCCGGCGTGAGGTCGAAATGCGGCTCGTCGGATCCCGGCGGATAAAACTTGCGCAGCCAGGCCTTGTCGTTGCCGGCCCAGTCGTTCAGGTATTCGAGCGCCGACTTCGGGTAGCTGCCCGGACCGCGCTGTTCGCGCACCGCGTAGAGCGTGTCGTCCAGTGCCGAGGCCAGCTCGGCCTGGTGGATGACGCGCCGGTTGGGCAGCACGAACACCCGGTGCAGGAAGCTCGCCACCAAGGCGGCCGAATCGGCCAGCAGCAAGCGCCACGCCGGGTGTTGGCGCCGCAGCGCTTCGAGGGTGTCGATGTCGAAGGACATGGGTGTTCAATCACACGAGGCCACCGGACCAGGATCGGGCCGGCGGTCGCGGGCCGTGAGGCCTTGGGTCGTTGCGCATGGAACGGATGAACTCGTTTCGCTCTTGGTGGGTCTGGTGACGATTGTCGGCGACCGGCCCCACGTGGCAACCTTCCTTGACGAGGCGCCTTTGCCCTTGGTCGTATCGGCCGTCGAAGAGGCGGCCAAACGCGGCCCCGTCCCACCAAAGCGCATCTGGCAAGACGTCCTGCGATGGGCGAGCGATCTCCATTCGCCTCGACGGGTCTGGGCCTGATGCCGACGATCGATCGTTCGAACACGGGCGGCCGGCCCCTCAGGCTGCCACCAGGCCCCTGGCAAGGCCTGCTCGTTTCCTGTGCACGCTCGGCGCTGCGCAGGCCTACCCACCGTTTGGAAGGTTCGCGTGCCGACGCCCCGCACTACTTCGGCCGGTACCGCTCCGGGTCCAGCTCATGCAGCTTGAGCTTGCGATACAGGGTTGCCTGATTGATTTGCAGCTCTTCGCCCGCTTGCGTGATGTTGCCTTGGTGGCGGCGCAATGCATCTTCGATCAGCACACGTTCGAACGCTTCGAGCGCGGTGTTCAGAGAGCGCTCTTCGCCTGCGTTTTTCGGATCGCCAGCGCCCGGGATGACCGACATGCCGAGCGCCACGCGCTCGGCGGCGCTCTTGAGCTCGCGCACATTGCCGGGCCAGGAGTGGCCGAGCAGGGTCTCGCGGGTCTGCATCGCCGCTTCCACCTCGGGCACCTGGAAGCGCATCGCCGCAAGGTGAAGAAAGTGCTCGAACAACAGCGGTATGTCTGAGCGCCGGTCGCGCAGCGGCGGCAACTGCAGGGTCACGACATTGAGCCGGTAGAAGAGATCGACACGAAAGCGACCCTCTTCCACCATCCGTTCCAGGGTGCTGTTGGTCGCCGCCACGACGCGCATGTCGACCTTGACGACCTTGTTCGCACCCAACGGTTCGACTTCGCGCTCCTGCAGCACACGCAGCAACTTGGCCTGCAGCGGCATCGGCATGGCTTCGATCTCGTCGAGGAACAAGGTACCCCGGCTCGCGTGTTCGATCTTGCCGATGCGGCGCTTGCTCGCGCCGGTGAAAGCGCCGGCCTCGTGCCCGAACAGCTCGCTCTCGAACAGCGCTTCGGGAATGGCCGCGCAGTTCACCGCCACGAAGGGGCCACTGCGGCCGCTGAAGTCGTGCAGCGCACGTGCCACCAGTTCCTTGCCGGTGCCGGTCTCGCCGCACACCAGCACATCGGCCACTGTCGGCGCGATGCGCATGATCTGGTCGCGCAGCGCCCGCATCGCAGGGCTGTCGCCGCGCAGCACCTCGTTCAGACCCGAGGACTCGCCCAAGCGAGCGCGCAGCGCGCGGTTCTCCACCGCCAGCCGGTGCTGGCCGGCCGCCCGCCGCAGCAGCGTCACCAGGCGGTCGCGGCCGAAAGGCTTTTCGAGAAAGTCGTAGGCACCGTTGCGGATGGCCTGCACGGCCGTCGGGATGTCGGCATGTCCGGTCATCAACACGACCGGCAGTTCCGCATCGACCAGGTGACAGGCTTCGAGCACCTGCAAGCCGTTGATGCCCGGCAGGCGCAGATCGGTCAACACCACATCGGGCGGCGCCGCCGACAAGGCCTCGATGGCCGCCTGCGGCACGCCGAAACCCTGCACGTCGAAGCCCGCGAGATCGAGCGCTTGCTCGAGGCCCTCGCGAAAACTCTGCTCGTCCTCGACCAGCACCAACCGAATCCGCGGGTCGCTTTCGATCACCGATCGTTCTGCGCACATGGATGCAGCTTGCTTCATCCCCAATCAAAGAGCAACTTGCGAGCCAGCGGGCTGCCGGCGTACGCGTGCAGGGCGCGACCGGAGCAAACGTCCCGCGCGGGCATACCGCCCGGTCGTGGCCACCTCGCATCCGCGCGAATCCGCGCCGCGCGCTTTCGCAGAGCCGCGAAATTTCGCGCCGGTGCGACGACGCACTCAGAGCCACGCACCACCTGTGGCCACGGGTCCGTTCCGCGATGAACCTCGTGTGCTGGCATGCCGCATGCGTGTTTCAGGCCAAAGCAAGGACCGCCGGCAACTCGACGAGCACGCCTTTCGGTGCACGAGAAACGAGACTGCAGCGGCAATGGAGACACCGACCGATGAGCAAGCCGACTTCTCTCGCAACACGCTCGGACAGCGCCATCGACGGCGCATACGGCCCGCTGTTGATCGGCATGCTCGCCATCGCGACGGTGATCCTTCTGGCGTCGACGCGGCCTGACAGCGCGGGAATTTTCGGCCGACGCGACATCGCGATCGCGCTCGGCACGGTGGCCGTGGTCGTGGTGATGGTGGTGACACTGCGTCGCGGTCTGGTCGCCGGGGCAGGCTGCGCGTTCGCGGCGCTGCTCGCCACGGCTGCCTTCCAATCCATCGGTTCGCCCGCCGACACGGCGCCGCATGACATCAGCGCGGTGGTGTGGGGCCTGCTGGTGGCCACGCTCGGACTCGCGTTGCGTGCCGACCTCGCGGCGCGCAAGCGGGTGCGAAGGACGCTGGAGCGCGCCGAGCATCGTCCGTCGGCCCGGCCTGCGGCAGCGTCGCACACACTCGACGGCGAGCTCGCGCAACTCGACCGCGCGGTGCGCGACCTCAGCTCGGAGCACCGCCGCCTGCAAAAGATCCTCGACAGCCAGCCGGGTTGCACGCTGGTGCTCGACACCGACGGGCGCGTCGCCGTGGCCGGCGGACAGGTGTTGAAGCTGCTCGGCCGCTGGCCGGTGCGCGGCCAGACACTCGCCGAAGCCCTCGCCGGTGCCGGCCTGCGGCTCGGGCAGAAGATCGACGCCCTGCTCGACGACGGCATCGAGGTCGAGCATCGCGGCCGGCATCTGTGGTTGCGCCGTGCCGACGTCTGCCACGACGGCGTCGCGGCCACCGTCTCGGTGCTCGACGTGAGCGCACTTCGACGCGCTGTCGATGAACGCGCGGCGACCTTGCGTTTCATCTCGCACGACATCCGCTCGCCGCAGAGCTCGATCGTCGCGCTGACCGATTTGCACGACACCGACCCGGTGGCCTTCGCGCAGTGCGGCGGCATGCCGCAGATTGCCAGGCTCGCGCATCACACGCTGGCACTCAGCGAGTGGCACCTGCGCGCGTCGCCCGACAGCGGCGCGATGGAACGCCAGTTCATCGCCTTCGACCTGCGCCGCGTTGCGGCCGAGGCAGCGCAGCACGCCAGGCCGAGGGCGCTGATGCAAGGCGTCGGCATCGACAGCAGCGGCTGCACCGGCAGGCCGCTGGTGATCCCCGGCTTGCCCGACCTGGTGGCCCGCGTGTTGCAGAACCTGCTCGACAACGCGGTGCGTGCGTCGCACGCCGGCTGCACGGTGTGGGTCGGTGCCGAGCAGCAGCACGGCCTGGTGCGCTTGCGCGTGCGCGACGAGGCCGGCGGCCTGCCCGGCGTGGTCGGTCGTTGCTTCATCACCGACCCGGTGAACCGGCCGGTGCCCGGCATCGCGCAAGGCTTCGGGCTGGGTTTGAAGATCACCGCCCAGGTGGTGGCCATGCACTACGGCTCGATCGTGTTCGACAGCGAGCAGGGGCGTGGCACCGAGGTGACGATCAGCTTTCCGGCACGCCGCAGCGACGCCGCCGGCGGGAGTCTCGAATGACAGCGCTGCGCGCCGCGGCCGCATTCGCCGTCGCCACGTTCATCGCCGCGCCGGCCGGCGCGGCGGAGATTCCGTGGCACGCGGCGGCGCCGCTGCGCATCAGCGTCACCGATCAGAACCTGGTTGAGCTGCTGCGCGCCATTGCACTGGAAAACCGCATCCCCATCGTCGTCAGCGAGCAGGTCAAGGGCCGCGTTTCGGGCAGCTTCAAGGCGCCGCCCGACAAGCTGTTCAGGGACCTCGCCGCTAGCTATGGGTTGACCTGGTTCTTCGACGGCCAGGTGCTGCATGTGAGCTCGCTGTCGGAGCTGGGCATGCGCCAGGTCGGCCTGCCCGCGGAGCGCTTCGCGCGGATGCGCACCCTGCTGGCCGAACTGGGCCTGGACGAAGCGCGTTTTCCGATCCGCTGGTTCGCGGCCGAAAACCACTTGCTGGTGTTCGGGCCGCCGAGCTATCTGGCGCGGGTCGAAGAGCTCGCCGGCATCGTCGAATACGGCCCGGTGCGGCCCAACTCGCCGCTGACGACGCGGGTGTTTCGCCTGCAGCATGCCTGGGCGCGCGATGTCGTCGTTCAGCAAGGAGCGCGCGAGTCCACCCTGCCCGGCGTCGCCGCGCTGCTGCGGCGCACGCTGGTGGACAGCGGCAGCCCGGCGCCGGCGCGGCCCGCCGTCGCCGCGTCGCCCGAGAACCCGGCCGACGTGGCCGCGCTGCCGGCGCT
>OBEQ010970493.1_pt1 | contig 39352 bp, 38 predicted proteins | sample 1670901 | NCBI WGS metagenome assembly OBEQ01 (sample SAMEA104232315, study PRJEB22302) | groundwater metagenome | biome: forest; feature: aquifer; material: groundwater | place: USA | collected 2011-08-07 | depth 5.4 m | reverse complement strand
TTTAACTTGATTCACTGTTAGCTTGCTACAGTTTCCTTAAAGGGAAAGTTTGAAAACCGTGAGGTTTTCATTAAAATAATTTCCTCTTAAGGTTTCATACCCTGTCAGCTTGCTGCAGGGTTCTTTATTTACAGGTGAGAGACACGATAAGCAAAGACGTTTTGAGTTAGTTCCTGAGGAGGCTAATAAATGGCTTTTGGATCAACAGCCTGGAACAATTGGAAATTTTGTAGTTTATAGAGTATTCCCCTCAGCGCCGGCATGGGGAAGAATACTATCAAGTTTAAGAGAGGGTGGGATATTGATAACCACCGGCTATGGCAAACTAGTTCCTTTGCAGGATGAAGAACTACAATATGAGCCAGATATTGCTGAAGGAGGAGGTATAGATGTTTACGGCAGTCCTTTACCCCTTAACGGAAACACTGGAGCAATAGGCATGACTCCCATTGCGCAATTTGATGAAATAAATTTTTATAAGAAGATTCGTCATTTAGAACTGGAAAGAGTATCCAAAGCAATTTTGGATAATCAGTAACGCGAAAAACTGTATAATTATCTACCCGAGATGCAAGTCTAATTCACTTCCCAGGTGAAAAAAACAAAAATTCCTTATGTGTCAATCCAGAACAAACCTGGTGTGGGTATTTATAGAAACTTAGTCGCGAAGAGTTGAATTTCGCGAAGGATCGGAAGTATCCCCTGACCTTTGTCTGTCAATGAGTAGACGACTGATAATTTATCAACGGTCTCCTCTTTTCTTTTTATAATTTTTTGCTCTTCCAATTTTTTAAGTCTATTCGTAAGCGTTGTCGGGCTGGCCTTTGTTAATTCACGTTGAAGCTCGGAGAATCTCTTCTCACTATTATTTAATGCTTGAACTATCGCGAGAGTCCAGAAATCTCCAAGCATTTTCAACTCTGTGGTTGAACATTTACCGTGACTGACACTTTTCATACTTGACATCACTACATAATTTGTAGTACTATTATTTCTGTAGTAAGAGTACCATTTTTATGTTAAAAATTCAAGTTATAATCGGCACTACGCGTCAAAACAGGTTTTCCGAAAAAGCTGCTTCTTATATATATCAAGAGGCCAAAAAAAGAAAAGAGATTGAAGTTGAGCTTGTAGACTTGCGAGATTATCCGCTTCCTTTTTATGATGAGCCTGTTTCGCCAGCCATGTTTGAGATGACCAAGCACGAATATACAAACGAAGTCGCGAAGAAATGGACGAATAAAATTGGCGAAGCAGATGGTTATATTATTGTCACGGCAGAATATAATCATGGTTATCCCGCGGTTTTGAAAAACGCGCTTGATTATATTTTTAAAGAGTGGAATCGAAAAGCTGTCGGCTTTGTAAGTTATGGCAATGCAGGAGGCGCAAGAGCAGTAGAACAGTTGCGCCAAGTTGTTATAGAACTTCAAATGGTTCCAATAAGAAATTCTATTCATATTCCTTCCGAAATATATTTGGCAGTCATGAATGAGAAGATTCCTGTTAATCCGCAACTTTTCAGATCTTTAAGAGAAGGCCGCGCGGATCGTGTTGTAGCATTTTTAAACGAACTTAGCTGGACTGCTGAGGCTCTAAAATCTGCTCGGGAAAAAAACTGAAATCGTTTTTAAGCCTGAATTTTCTCAAACAGAAAACTTCCTAACCAAAGAAGACCGATCGTTAGCGCGCATAGAATAAACAGATCAAACCCCACACCGAAGTTAGAAGTTGAGATTAATGTTCCCCTTAGTCCATCTACCCCATACGTTAGAGGATCTATTCTCGTGATGCCTTCCATAAGCGCCGGTAGCCCATGAAGCGGGAAAAGCGCGCCGGATAAGAAAAAGATCGGCATAACTAAAAAATTCATAATCAGTTGAAACCCTTGCATGTCCTCAAGTACTGAAGCAATAGCTGTGCCAAGCGCTGTAAACAGAAGAGCTATTACAAAAACAAATATTGCGGCAAGAGGTAATAGACTCAAATTGTGAGGCCTAAACCCGATCACTAGGGTAAGCAGAAAGACAATTAATCCCTGTATTGATGCAACAGTTGCCCCTCCAAGCGTCCGCCCGAGCATAATTTCAAACCTTGAGACAGGGGCCGCCATGGTTTCTTTTAAGAAACCGAACTGTTTGTCCCAGATAAGCTCTATTCCGGAAAAGATCGCGGTAAAAAGAACGCTCATCATTATTATTCCAGGAGCCAGAAATTGAATATAACTACCGCCGCCGGCTTTTTGGTAAATTGATCCAAATCCAAACCCAAGTGCAAGAAGAAATAAGATTGGTTGGCCAAGTGAACCAATCATTCTGGATCTTGAACGAAAGTATTTTTTTATTTGCCTCAACCAAAGTATATAAATAGTATCCATACTTACCTCCTGAACATCTTTTTCATATTTCTCATTCGGTCAACCCCTGACGCCTCTTCTTCGCGGATCGTCCTGCCTGTGAATGATAAAAACGCTTCTTCTAAAGAGCTTGTATTTGTTTGTTTTTTTAATTCCGCGGGTGTTCCGACAGCAATAATTTTGCCGTGATCAATAATACCGATTCGATCGGCTATTTTTTCTGCTTCTTCCATATAGTGTGTGGTAAAAAAAACTGTCATATTTTCTTTCTCATTTATGTTTTGCAAATAGCTCCACATATGATTTCTAGTCTGCGGATCAAGCCCGAGCGTTGGTTCGTCAAGGAATAAAATTTTGGGATGATGGAGAAGTCCGCGAGCGATTTCAAGCCTCCTCTTCATTCCGCCTGAAAAGGTTTTTACCAATGAGCCGCGGCGATCCCACAGCTCAACAAAATCGAGCAATGACTTTATTCTATCAATACGAAGTGTTTTGGGAACTTTATACAAAACAGCGTGAAGCTGCATATTCTCATAAGCCGTTAAATCATCATCAAGGCTTGGGTCTTGAAATACAATTCCAAAGGACTGCCTTACTTGACTCTGCTCAGACCGCACGTCGTAGCCATTGATAATAACTTCGCCGCTGGTCGGAACGAGGAGTGTTGTCAGCATTTTAATTGTTGTGCTTTTCCCCGCGCCATTGGGTCCTAAAAAGGCAAAAATCTCGCCTGTCTTGACAGTGAAAGAAATACCATCAACAGCAATAAAATCTTTAAATTTCTTGGACAGATTTTTAACATCAATCATATTTTTATTCATGTTATCCTTTCTTTAACATTTCAATTAATACATAAACTATATATTATCAAGATTCCTAAAAATTCCTTATGTGTCAATCCAGAACAAACCTGGTGTGGGTATTTACAGTGGGTATTTACAAAGTCAATGGGAATTTTAAAAGCAAAAATGTAACTGCTCACTAGATATCCAAGAGATTGTCATTGCGATACGCAAGTGAAGCATCTTTCTATTATAACAGGATTGCCGCGGCATATTAAATCTGATAAAATAATCTCCTGTTTGGATATGCTCCTCTATAATTCGCTTAGTAACAAAAAAGAGCAATTTGTGCCGCTTGGGGGAAAGAATGTTAGTCTTTACGTCTGCGGCATAACTCCGTATGACACGACCCATCTCGGACACGCTTTTACTTACATTTCTTTTGACGCCCTCGTTCGATATCTCACATATAGAGGATACTCTGTAACTTATACACAAAATGTGACGGATATTAATGACCGCGATCGCGATATTTTGCAGCGTGCCAAAGAACAAAATATCTCCTGGAGCGAGCTTGCAAATTATTGGACGGAACAATTCCTGGCGGATATGAAAGCTCTCAATTGGATCATGCCAACAAATTATATTAAAGCTTCAGAGTCGCTTACGCCAATGATCGCGCTTATTGAAAAACTTTTAGTTAAAGGCATTGCTTACAAAATAAATGGCAATGTTTATCTTGATATCTCACTTATCAAAGATTATGGAAAACTTTCCAGATTTGATAAAAAACGTATGATCGAAACAGCAAGAACTTTTGACGAAGATTTAGATAATCCCCGGAAGCGAAATTCGTTGGACATTACTCTTTGGCGATCGGCAGTGCCAGGACAGGATTCGCACATCCCTTCCTTTGATAGTCCCTTTGGCAAAGGCCGTCCCGGATGGCACATCGAGTGCTCGGCGATGGCGATTTCAACACTGGGCGAGCAAATAGATATTCACGGAGGCGGCAGAGATTTGATTTATCCTCATCACGAGTCTGAAATTGCCCAGTCAGAAGGCGCAACCGGCAAAATTCCCTTCGCATCCTACTGGCTGCATACGGGAAGTGTTGCTTATAAAGGCAGAAAGATGTCTAAATCTGAGGGTAATTTGGTAATGGTTAAAGAATTGCTAAAAAATTATAGCGCGAACACTGTGCGTTGGTTTCTTCTTTGGCGTCACTACCGTGAGGATTGGGAGTTTTTTGAGAAAGATATTGAAGAAGCTCAAAAAATAATTTCCGAAATAGAAACAAATATTTCAAAAAAGGATTCGGGAAGGGAAGATATTAATCTTTGGGAAAATTTTAATGAATATCTTGATGATGATTTAAACACGCTACTTGCCCTTAAGCTTATCAGAGGGTCAGCAGAAGAAGGCTTTTCAAATTTCGCGAGAAAATCCCTTTCCCTCCTCGGCTTCACTTATAAAACCTAGTATATTCTGCTATATTTTGACTGATTGTATCGAGGCAAAATTATTGCTATATTTAATTTATATGCCAAGACAAAGCGACATTGATTATAAATCATTTATAACCGCAATCGGAAAACTCATAGATGCGAAAAATAAGACACAGGCTGTAATTATCAGGGCAGAGGTGAAAGCAGATACAGAGGCTATTGTTAAAGCTTCTGAGGAACGGGTAAAAAAAGAATTGCGAGCAGAACTGGCAAGTAAAGAAGATATTAAAGACATGGCTACCAAACAGGATATAGCCCAATTGAAGCAAGAAGTTGTAAGATTGGAAGGAAAGATTGACGAAACAAAAGATCTGAGAAATAGACTGGGTGATGTAGAAGAGGAATTGATGAGTATAAGATCAAAAAACTAAAATAGATTACTATAACAGTCCAATTGATTTTTTAACTGCTGCTTCCGCTAAAAGTTCTGAAGGGTTAATTATGCTCCCGGCATCTGCCTGGTTTCCAAGTAGTATAGGCAGTTCCGTACATCCCAGTATCACTCCTTCAACACTTTTTTGCCTAAAATAATCCACAGCATTTCGAGCAACATTCCTTGATATTTCATCTTCCCTTCCTTCCATGACTGCAAAAATTGCATGATCCAAGTCTTCAGCTAAATTAGAGGGGATAGTTTCCCATTCAATGCCATGCTTTTCTAAAGGCTCCTGGAATAATCTATTTTTGAGAGTTATCCCCACAGCCAGCAGTCCGACTCGTCTCATCGCTCTTCTCTTTACTTCATCAATAGTTACGCCAACCATACTAAGCACTTTTTTCCCTGCTGCTTCTTCAAGTTCTCTTTCAAAGAAGTGCGGGGTGTTGGAAGTGACAACTAAAAAATCAGAAATCGCGCCAATTTGTGAAGCTGCAGTAAGGAGTTTGGGATTTGGCTGGACCGGATCCGCAAATGACCCATCATTATTTATTTTGATAGGCACTTCTCTAAAGTAGCCAACCATCATGGGAGGATAGCCCGTGCTAAATTTTTGAGGAAGATATTTTTGAGATATTCTGTGAATTCTTTGTTCAAAATCCAACGTCGCTTGCGGTCCCATCCCTCCTAAAACACCGATGGTTTTTATATCTTTTGGAATTTCAGTAAGCCGTAATCTTTCTCCCATGATCTCAATTATATACCTAACTTGGTTATTGGTAAATGGGTGGAGCTTATGAACTCTTCGTTAGATTTTTATTGCTTTACCGAGGAAGTCATCAGGATTTTTGCCGGAGAGGAACTCTGTGGCGACTTTATCTATTTGTTCGTTGGTTAATTGAGATTCAATTCCGATAACGCCGGGTTTTCCAGGTTTTACTAATTTTTTAAAGTCTTTTAGATTAACGGTCAGTACAAAACGATTCTCCTGAACAGCCTTTTGATAAATTTCTTGATCTTCTGCTTGCGGCGATAATCCTAAATCGTGGACGGCATGGGCGAGGTTGGCTTTTTTGTTTAATCGAATAAATTTAGAAGGCTTCGCGAAGGCTGAGTCCAGAAGAAGTCGGAACTTTTTGTGATGTTTCGTTTGTGGTGCTTTATCTCTCAAGTTGGTGTTGATAGTAAGCAAAAATGTCCCGAAGATCTTTTTTGGTTAAGCTTAAATATGGATAATCGTCTTTGAAGTCCTTTAACTTATAACCATGTACCACAAGGGCGACGATACGGGCGACAGGAATTCTTGTCCCTTTTATTACAGGTTCTCCGTGTAATATTTTTGGATTTGTTTCAATAATGTCCGGCATTTTCCCTCCTAGCTTATATTATATACATTGAGATTTGCTTGTCAATAAATGTATAATAGCCTGATGATTAGGTTGGGGGCGAAAGAGTTGAGGGTAACCAAGTCATCAGATGATGAGAAGGCGCTCATCCGGAAAAATCCGATTTATATAATTGTGGATAACGTTCTTGACACGTATAACATTGGCGCTATATTCCGGTTGGCTGATGCAGTTGCGGTAACACGAGTATACCTGTGCGGAATGACGGAAACTCCACCGAACTCGCGAATTAAAAAAGCTTCTATCAATACAACCGAATGGGTAACTTGGATTTACGCTTCAACTGCGGTTGAAGCGATCCAAGAACTAAAAACTTCCCACTCCGCTAAAGCTTCGCGGGACAAGCAAATATCAAATATTCATATTGTCGCTATTGAACAAAATCCGGCAAGTGTTCCTTATGATAAAGCAGACTATAAATTTCCGCTTGCCTTGGTGGTTGGGAATGAGACGACGGGAGTTTCGAAAGAAGTTCTTGAGTTGGCAGATCAGGTTGTTGAATTGCCAATGTGGGGGGTTAATAAATCTTTAAACGTTATGGTGTCCCTCGGAATTATTTTGTATGAAGTTACGCGACTACTACCCCGAAAGTCTCTATAACCCCTCCGTAATATTTGAAAATCTTTTTTTAACAAATTCTCGATCCAGCGAAAGGATGAGCCATCCGGCTTTGGGGCCGTGGTCTTTGCCAATGAGCGCTAGATAAATTGCTGTAAATGCTTCTTTGGTCGGGATATTCATTTGTTTGCTCCATTCGTAAAGCTCTTTCTGAAGGTCTTCACCACTCCATTTTTTATCAAGTTCAGTAGAGATTTTTCGTAGATATTGTTTCTGTATCTCAGACAGATTTTTGGCCATCTCCGGCATTGTTTCTTGCACCAAGAATTTTTCTGAATCAGACGCATATTTTTCAACCCAAATTCTCGCGTACTTAGCCCATTCTTCCAATCCTTCTTTTTTAATTTCGTCCTGCATATTGGGCATCTGTACCCACTGGGCAAGGATAGAAAAACGGACTGACGGAGGCTTGTTAATTCCTTTAATTTGTGACAGTTCAAAAATTCGTGCGAGCTCCTCATCTGATTTTTCTCCGCCCGAGGCGGATCTGCCTTGGGCAGAGTAGTACGCGTTTGCGGCTTTTTGATATTCGTCAAAAAGTTTAGGGATAGTTTGACCTGTCGGATCAAAATTAATAGCTTGGTTAATTTTGGTTTTGACCATCAAGAATCGAAGTAATTCTGGTGGCAGGATCTCGAGCATATCAGATGCGCTCGAGCCGCGTCCTTTGGAAGATGACATTTTACGACCGCCTATCAGGAAAAATTCATAAGGAACAGAATAGGGTATATGATACTTGAATACTTTTTTCGCAATTTGGGAAGTCAAATCGTGGGATCCTCCTCTACTCATATGGTCTTTGCCGGCCCCTTCAACTGTCACGCCGATTGCTTTCCATTTCGCGCTCCATTCTACTTTCCAAGGGAGTTTGCCTGAGATTCCTTTCTCACTGCTAAAAGGCGAAATCTGGCCTGTAAATCCACAGCCTTTTGTATATTTCACTTGATCTATGTTGCAGACAAATGAAACTTCTTTCCCATCCCAGCCTGTTACTTTGGTTGTTGACACCTTGCCGCAGTTCGGGCAATAGACTTGAAAGGGATACCAGTCTGTTGTTAATTCTTTTTTATACATTTCTTCATAAATGCCGCGAATCAACTTCGCATTATCGAGCGCATCTTTGATGAGTGGATTCATACGCCCGCTAATATAAAGGTCTGTAGACCACAGAATCTCTGGATGGCATCCGATTGTCTCAAAGACTTTGATAAAATCTTTGGCATAAAACTCTGCATAATTTTCAAAACCTGGAGCAGGAGAGGGGACTTTGTAAAGCGGCATACCTAAATATTTGCTGAATTTTTCCCCGTCCAGATATACCGGCAAATCATCCATAGGATCATGATTGTCAAAAATATAAGTATATTTAGTCTTTACTTTTGCGTTTCGTAATGCTTTGTAAACCAGATCATGCACCACAACGCCGCGCAGCGCGCCTACATGCACCCGCCCCGAGGGAGTCTTCATGTCATCAATCCATTCGAGGGGCAATTTTCTTTTTCTTAATTCCTCCGCAACCTTATCAGCCCAAAACATGTTTGTATTATAGAGGTTTTTTGAGTGAGAGAATAGTACTTTTGATGATTTTTTAATTTTCGGATTATTTTGAAGTTATAAAATGAAGGACGAAGGTCTCATTTTTGTGGGTAATCGGCGCCATTATGATTTGGGTTTTTATTTTCTTTCCATCTTTTTTAACCAAAGTCACGGGTAAAGCTGTGGCTATGAATTTCTCAGAAGCATTCATATATGCCTGAATGCCTTTATCGCGATACTCCTCAGCTACATCTTCAACAGGGTATTCATTGGTAACCCATTCTTCAATAGATTTATATCCAAGCATGTCGGCAAACTTTTGGTTGCAGATTTTGTGGGTATCGTCTAGGTAAAGATATATAGCTTGTGGGGATTTGGAGAGGACTGGCTCAAGCTCTTGCGCTAATTCTTTTATGAGATGTTCGTGGTGTATATCGTGAGTCATTTAACAAATCATATCATCTCTGTATGATTTTAGCAAGCAGCAAAATAGCTTTGACAATTTATAGCCTATTTGTTGTATTAATTAAGATGCTTGAAGGATAATAATAACTTTTTCCAAAATATCTTCAAGCTTGACTTCAGGCTTTATAAGATAATATGCCGGCCTATTTTTCTCAATGCTGCGCTGAATTTCTTCATCAGGATTTAAATTGGTAAGAATAAGCAGGGGCACATGCTTGCCCCACTCGTTTTTTCTTATTTCTTCCATTACCTCAACGCCGTTCATTTTGGGCAAGAGAAGATCAATGAGAATGATGTCCGGTTGACTTGTCAATGCCTTTTGCACACCCTCCTGTCCGTCACTCGCGAGAATCACCTCAAATTCTTCATGTGTGAACTTTTGGCTAAGCACAGCAGCATAAGATTCGTTGTCTTCAATAAGCAATATTTTCTTCCCCATACAATAATCATAATACTATACAAAACTTATTAATACAACACGCTACCTATAGTAGTGTCTTGATTTTTCGTCAACACATCTGTATAATCCATTTATGGAGACGCTTCACTATCGACCTAGTGAAAGTGATATTGTAAAAACTGTCTTTCCTACGGACGGACGGCCACTTATGGTTCAGCACACCCCTGAAGCTGATCCAGTCTCAGCCCCGCTATTTTGGGCAAAACAAGGATGCCCTCGGGAGATTATAAACAAAATTATCAAGCCCGACGGCACATGGGGAATAGTTGTTGATGACGTAATAAACCCCTACGAAATGCGCCCAAGAGTACTTATGAGTACGCTTACGGAGCCTCTCAAGCCTGTATATATTGGCAATACTTACTCTCTTCATGGAGCAAGAAAATACTTTAATGAACATGACCTTCGGCATCATATGTGGGTTGGAAGTCAAGGGATAAAATTTCTGGAAGAAGGGGGATATGACAAGAAGATTCAATTAGTTGCCGCCGCCGCGGCAGCAGTACATGATACTGGCAATATAGTCAGTAGAGAAGCTCAAGCTAGGGTTTCATGCGAAATTCTTAAAATAACTTTTCCTAATCTAAAGTTTACTCAGGAGGATATGGATGAAGTGTTATGGACAATCCTTCACCATGATGAGCCATCAGTCACCAGACTTTTGGGAGGAGGGCCTCTGAGATTTGATGACATTCCTGAAGTACATGGCGAAAGACTGGAGCGGATGAAAAACATTAAAAAGCCTGCGTGGTGGGCTGTTGCTGGCGCTGACAAAAAGGATATAACCAGAAGAAGAGTTAGTCCGCTTGCGGAGGATATAAGAGCAATGGAAAGCAGCCCCCATACGGAGACGTACGCACTCTTTGATACTGATACAAGACAACTGAGGAGAAAAGGGGATGTATTTAACTGGAATATGCATTTTAAACCTGACCTAAGTCCCGCGGAATTCGAGGATAATATTGCATACACAATGGGTATAAGAGGAGAGTCAGGACTACCAAAAGTTTATGTTCCTCAGGACACTCATGACCGCTATCTGATAGAAGGGATTCCTCATTTTTATTCCACTCTTGAAAAGTTAACACAGATTCACGAGGGCAGATTTATTATTAGCGCGTATACACAGCTTGCTTTGCATGATGACCTAAAACAGGTAAATATCTCCTTTCATGACGGAGGACAGAAAATTTTTAAGATTGTAGCTGAAAGAATCCAAAGAGGTATTGTATTCAGGAAGAGTGAATTAGCTTATACTTCTCACCCTCACCATCCATCAAACAAACCGCCCAAATTGTTATTTCTCAAGTAGTTATTTAATACCCCTTTTGTTTATCGATTTCGTTTGGAAGAGGCTTGTTGGCTAGGAAGGCTTTTAAATTGGCACAAAAAATATTAATGACCCGATCCATATAGAATGGCGTCCAACCGGATATGTGAGGAGTAATTATTACATTATCAAGTTTCCAAAGACGATTTTTGGGAGAGAGTGGTTCAGTTTCAAACACATCAAGCCCGGCGCCGGCAATTTTCCTTTTGGTCAGCACGTCAATTAGATCATCCTCTTTGACAGTCTTGCCGCGTCCGATATTTATAAAGTACGCGGAACGTTTCATCTTGCTAAATTTATCCGCGTTAAATAGGTGAAAGGTTTCAGAAGTTGCCGGAAGTGAATTTATCACGAAATCTGCTTCTTTCAAAACAATATCAAGATCTTTATAGGTAAATAACTTGTCAACAAATTCTTGCTTTTCGTGTTTTTGCCTTGTCACTGCAAGCACTCTCATGCCGAGAGCCTTTGTGAGACGTGTGATTTGCGAGCCAACTCTTCCCATACCTATAATGCCGGCCGTTTTCCTATACAGTTCAAAGATGCCCTTTATTTCCCGACTCCACTTTTTGTCCAGTATTTGGGCTTTGTATGATTTATTTAATTGCCTCGCGAACATGAGCATAAACCCAAGCACGTGCTCGGAAATAGGGATCGGATGGACTCCTGAGGAATTGGTAATGATGATTGATGAGTTCTTTAATTCCTGCGCCAGCCTATCAACACCCGCCGAACTGACATGAATCCACTTAATATTTGTCAGAAGCTCGATCTGGGGGATTCCAGCAGTAGTGAGGAGGATATCAGTATCTCGTAATTCTTTTTTCATTAATAAGTCCAATGGACTTGTCCTGAGAACGACCTTCAAATCCCGTTTAACGTCTTTAATTTGTCGGATATGTTCGTCTGTAACCTTGAGCATTTGAGCATCGTTTTTGTTTGAAAGAATAAATATTTTCATATATGGCTATGGCTTTTTATTGCCGGTGGTGTGACCGCCGAATTGGTTGCGAAGAGCGGAGACTACCCGACCCGCGTATGAAGATTTTTTCTGGGATTTTGTTCTGAAATCAACAGCTCCCTTAATTATATTAACGGCAACCCCCAATTTTTTAGCAGTCTCAACAGTCCATAGTCCTTCGCCGCTTTGGGATACTTTTCCGCAGCAACATTCGTCGTTATTCAAATCATCTCCGAATTTGGCATACGCCTGCGCCAGCCAACCAATCAAGCTTGAAGTTATAACCGAACCGTGGTTGTAGAGATTGGCAACTTCATGCAAATCAAGCCTGAAAGGCGCCTTGTGCAGAATTTCAAAACCTTCTCCAAGAGATTGCATCATGCCATATTCTATGCCGTTATGAATCATTTTGACGAAATGTCCGGCGCCGGAACTGCCGACATAGGAAAAGCCTTTTTTAACAGATACATCTTTAAAAAGCCGCTCGTATTTTTGGTAAATTTCTTTCTCCCCTCCTACCATTACGCAGACTCCATAGCGCGCGCCGTTTGGACCACCGGAAACTCCCGCGTCCAGAAAATTGATTCCTTTATTTTTTAATTTTCTGGCGCGGCGGATCGAATCTTGGTATGGAGAATTACCCCCTTCTATTATCGTGTCATTTTTTTCAAGAAGAGGGACAAGTTCCTCAAGAAGCTCATCTACCGCGCGGTAAGAAACCATGAGCCAAATCGCGGCCGGCTTTGGCAGTTTACCTATCAACTCTGACAAGGAATAGGTAGCTATAATCCCTTCAGACGCTAATTTTTTTGTAACATCAGGCGTTCTGTTAAATCCGTAGACACTCCATTCTTTGGTTGAGAGCTGCCTTGCCAGATTTGCCCCCATTTTACCAAGTCCCACTATTCCGATCTTTTTTACTTGAGATTTCTCTTTTTTGTCCATGACATCTAAGGCGTCTTGAATAATTTGCGGATTTGGAGTCGAGTCGGCATTGTATGTTGAAAGAGGCACCAGGTTCTTTCTCCATCCTTCTATGACAGGATCTGTAAATTTCCACATGGACTCAACTTCCCCCTGTGAGATAAAAAGAGACTGAATGCCCTGTATGGCGTGGTAAAGCACTTTGGAGTATTCTTCAACGTACTGCATTTTGGTTAGTTTTTCGTATAAAAAGAATGAAAAAGTTCTCTCTTCAAGGGTTCGTTCAAAACCAGGTTTTTTTGTCCAGAAATGAATTACTATTTCGTCGTTGGGCTCAAGACGGAAAACGATACGGTTCGCGTTGTGTCTGCCTATTTTGCACAGATAACAATTTAGAGGATGTTTTAGGGTTAAAACAATTTCTTTACGCGCTTCTTTCATGCGCTTACCGCTTTCCATAGTTATTGTTACACCTTTCCATCTGGGATGATAGAGCTCGGTTTTAAGCGCGAAATAAGTTTCGGTATCCGAACCCGGCTTAACGCCTCGAATAGTTTTGTAGCCTCTGTACTCTGCGCGAAATGTATTTTTCTTTATAGAATCCCGGGTCCAAGGCAAAAATGTTTCAAGTATTTGAGATCTGGAGTTTCTGATAGCTGCCACATCTGTTCTTGATGGATATTCCATTGTAATCGCTGCAAGCATGATGAGAAGGTGATTTTGTCCCACATCACGAAACGCGCCAACCGCGTCATAAAAACTTCCTCTGTCTTCTACCCCGATTGTCTCATGCAGACGTAAATTAATGTGTTCAATTGTCGTGTTATCCCAGACATTCTCAAAAAGATTATTGGAAAAGCGGAAATTTTCAATTCCCTGCACAATTTCTTTAAATAAGTAATGGTCAATGCGGTAAATTTGCTCTTCCTTAAAGTAGGTTGTAAGAAGCACCTGAAGATTTTTGGCGCTTGTTAGATCAGTACCAAAGGGCTTTTCAACAAGAATCCTGCTCCATCCCAAATCGCCCCCGCATGGGAGATTTAATTTGACTTTCGCGAGATTTTCGAATATGTGTTCGTAATTTGACGGCGGAACCGCGAGGTAGAAAAGTTTATTGGCGCAAACTCCCCAGTCAAGTTCAAGTTTGGTTATTTTGTCGGAGAGTGCTCGAAAAGCTTTTCCGTCTTCGAATGCGCCTTGCTGGTAGGAGAAAATTTTGAAAAATCGGGAGAAGTTCTCATTGTGGATGTTTTCTCCACCCCGCTTTTTGAGAGACTCTAATACAAACTTTTTAAACTCACGCGCGGAAAAATTTCTTCTTGAAAAACCAATAACAGTAAGCCTCTCGGGCAAGCGTCCTTGCCCAAATAGATACCAAAGCGACGGTATAATCTTTTTCACAGTTAAGTCTCCTGTCGCGCCAAATAAAACCAGGATAGTTGGGGCTTTGTTTATAATTTGTTGCTTAGGCTCCATCTCTTTGTAACTTTATATCATCTTATAAAAATGTCAAGAGGGATTATTTAACAGTTGACAACTAGGTAGGGACCCATCATACAAGAGAGCTTCAGATTAAAATTAACAATCTTGAAAAAAGAGTAAAGCGACTTGAGTCCTCAAAACAAGCTGCATAAGTAGTATATAATAAAAATTATAAATTCATTGTGAACCAACTGAGCTGGTCGTAGCTCCCTTGAGTGAGGTGAAATATTTAGAAAAGTTTGTTAAAATAGGAAAGTTCCGGGCCTGTAGCTCAATGGTAGAGCAATTCCCTCTTAAGGAATGGGTTGGGGGTTCGAATCCCTCCAGGCTCACCCAATTTGGATGGGGTAGTCATTAAACCTCTAGTTAGCTTATATCCACAACGTAATCGAGGAGTTAGAGATTCCTTACCATCAAAGACCACTCCATCAGGGAAAATCGAACTTCCAATCTTAACTCTCCCCTCCGGTGAGGCTTTTGCGAATACTTTATCAAGATTAGACATGTAAAAACAAATGAACTCAAGCACGCTATCGGATATCTGGCGATGACAAAGCTTATGTTGAAACGATTAGCTCACGCTTACAACTAAAACTTTTCAAATAGGCTCTGAGGGGTTGGAGTAGTATCGCAATTGCCTTTCTTTATCTCGCAATCAACATATTTGTGAATTTCTGAATAATCCCCATTTCCTGTCTCAGGTATGAGCACCCATGCTCCTCCATATTCATCAGTACTCGTCGGATTCATAAGTAGCCCCGGTCTGCCTGTTTCGCTGTCTCCGGCATCTAAAACTGCACTGTTAATCTTGGACTCTCTAAACTTCTGTATAACACGGATAAAATCATCATACTCATCTTCTTTAATATCTGTCACAATACTGCCTTCTATCAGATTTATAACACTCATCACCTTACCAGGATTAAGAAACAAATCCAGAGAAAATACTTTGTCCTTAATCGCGCTTATGATTTTTGTTTGTCTTCTGGAGCGGGCAAAATCAGAGCCCTCTGGCCCTAATGCGTGGCGCGAGCGGACATATTTAAGCGCTTCTGTCCCGTTGATGTGTGTTTGCCCTTTGTCAAAATGTATATGCTCATAACGACAAGGAAACGCGTCAAACTCCGTTAACTCTGCGCTCGGACTTGCAAGCTGAGCAGAAATTGACGCAATCTCATCATCTGTATGCCCGCATGCATCATCTTCTTGCCCGGCAATCGGATAAGCATAATCATCAAAAGTCCGATCAACTGTAATATCAAGCCCTCCCAGCTCATCAACAGCTTTAGTAAATCCATCAAAGTCAATTTTGACCGCGTAATCAACATCTTGACCTAATAATTTTGCGACTGTAGCCTTAGCCATTAGTAACCCGCCGCCCTTTTTTTTCTCTTCACCATACACATAGGACGCATTAATCTTGGCATTCAAATCCGGTATCCATAGGTCGCGGGGTATTGAGACAAGTAGAGTTTTTTTTGACTTCGGATCGATGGAGGCAAAAATAATCGTGTCGGTCAAATCAGGTCCATCATGAATACCCCCTCCCACGCCCAGAAGCAGTATGTTTATTCGATTATTCGTTGTCTGTTTTAATTCAATATTTCTATTCGTGACAACTTGTACGCCAATTGATAGATATTTCCAAATTTTTATCCCTAAGATTCCTACTATTACCAGAAAAACTATAAGGATAATAAATTTAACTCTCTTTCTTGTTCTTTTTCTTCTCATGGGAATTTATTTAGGCGTTTTTGATAAGGTCGGTAAATTTTGCGGGGCCCAGGCTAACGCTGCCGACTAATACGCCATCTATGGATGGCAGACTGGTAAAATTGCGCACATTATCCGCGGTTACACTACCCCCGTAAAGGATGTGCTTAATATCCCGACTTCTTTGCTTGACCTTGTTAGCAACTCTTTCCGCGTTCTCAGGAGTATCAGGATTTCCTGTTCCAATCGCGGTTAGCGGTTCATAAGCAACTAAGCTGACCCCCTCCGGCACGAGTGTATTCTCGTCCTGTATGCAATAAATAGGAATTAAACCCGCCTTAAGCGCCATCTTTACTTTTTGCATGAGCATCTCATCTGTTTCCCCAAAATTATTTCTCCTCTCCGAATGTCCAATAATTACATAATCCGCTAATTCTTTAATTTGCTCTGCGTTTACTTCTCCTGTGTACGCGCCTGCCTCAAAAGGTGAAATATTTTGTGAGCCAAGTTTTACAGGTAATTTTTTGGTTTCAATATACCATTTCATTGTTGGTAAAAGGGTAAATGGCGGGCAGATTATTACTTCCTTTTCATTTGAAATTTGCCTGCCCGCCGAATTGGAGGGAAAATTGAAAATTGAAAATTCCTGAAGCCAATGATTGGATTCAGAGACATTCTTATTCGATTTCCAGTTTGCAATAATAAAAATCTTCTTCATGTGGTAAAATTTAATATCAAGTCTTAAACCAAACTATTATACTCTATGACAGACGCATTACTCAAGGATTTAAATTCCAAGCAGCAGGAAGCAGTTTTGCATACAAACGGCCCCGCGATTATACTCGCCGGCGCCGGAAGCGGGAAGACACGGGTTCTCATGTACAAAGTAATTTATCTAATGCTTGTCAAAAAAATTCCTCCGGAATCCATTTTATGTGTCACTTTTACCAATAAAGCAGCGAATGAAATGAAAGAGCGGATAATAAATTATCTGTCAGTTAACAACTTAAACCAAATTCATGGGAAGCCGTGGGTTTCAACATTTCATTCTCTTTGCGCCAGAATTCTTCGCATTGACGGCTTTTCCCTCGGTTTCTCGCCAAGGTTTGCGATCTACGACTCTCAGGACCAGATCGAGGCAATCAAAGAAGCCATGAAAAATCTTATGATTTCTACCAAAGACTTTAAGCCAACCTCTGTGCACGCGGTCATCTCGTCAGCCAAAAATGAACTGATTGACGCCGAGGGATATCCTATGTACGCGAGGGGGTATTTTCAGGAAACAGTCGCCAAAATTTATCCTGTCTATCAGGCGATTCTCAAAGAAAACGACGGCCTCGATTTTGATGATCTGATCCTCCAAACCATCCACCTCTTCAAAGAGAACGAGCACGTCCTAAAAAAATACCAAGATCGGTTTGAATATATGCTCATTGACGAATATCAGGACACCAACAGAGCCCAATACATGCTCACGCATTTTTTAAGCGCCAAATACGGAAATATTTGTGTTGTCGGAGACTTTAGCCAAAGTATTTACAGCTGGCGGGGAGCCGATTACCGCAATCTCATCCGCTTCAAAGATGACTTCAAGGGTACCAAAACATTTTCCCTTGAACAAAACTACCGCTCTACTCAGATTATTCTTGACGGAGCATCATCTATTGTCGGCAAGAACATGTCCCATCCCGTCCTCAAACTCTGGACACAAAATCCGCAAGGCGAGGAAATAGAGATTTATGAAGCGGAAAGCGAGCAGGATGAAGCAGAATTCATAATCCGCAAAATTATAGAGCTCAACATTAAAAACTTGCACGAAGTAGCAGTGCTGTATCGCACAAACGCCCAATCCCGGGTGCTTGAGGAAGTACTTCTCCATCATTCGATTCCTTATCTCCTCATCGGCGGCATTCGCTTTTACGAACGCAAAGAAATTAAAGACGTCCTTGCCTATCTGCGCCTTATTGAAAACCCCAAGAACATGATTTCCTACCGCAGAGCCGAAAAATTTGGGAAAGGAAGGCTCGCAAAATTCTTGGAATATCAGAATAGTCTGTTTTCATCTGTCATTCCGAGCGAAGCCGAGGAATCTCATTCCACACAATCACAAAAACAATTACAGTGGTATGAGATCCCTCCGCTCCCTTCGGTCGGTCGGGATGACAATAAACTTCATACAAAAACCATCGACATTCTCGATGGAGTCTTAAAAGCAACACAATACTTGGATTTATATGATGAAAGAAATATTGAAGACCGAATGCGGCTTGAGAACATAAAAGAACTCCGCTCAGTGGCGATCAACTTCCCCGACCTGACAGACTTTTTAGAAAATGTTGCTCTCGTTGAACAGGAGTATTCATCCGACCCGCAGGAAAACGGACAGAAAAAAAACGCGATTACGCTTATGACACTCCATGCAGCCAAAGGACTGGAATTCCCCGCTGTTTTCATCATTGGCATGGAAGAAGGACTTTTCCCCCATAGTCGCAGTCTCATGGACCGATCTGAGCTCGAGGAAGAGCGCCGCCTTTGCTATGTCGGCATGACCCGCGCCAAAGAAAAACTATTTTTGACTTATGCCAGACGCCGACTCTTCTTCGGCCAGCGTACCATGAATACCATATCCCGTTTCGTGTTAGAATTACCAGAAGAGCTAATTATTAAAAAAGGGGCAGTATCATATTAATTTTCAATTTGAAACAATTATAGCTTTCCAGTCCGCGGCGAATTTTTGGATACCTGTCGTAGTTAATTCGTGTCTTATATCTAGTTTATTTGTGCGTATTGCTTGCATAAATTCCGCAATTGTTTTTATTTCCAAAAGTTCCTGAGGTGATTGCCAAGAGGGGATACTCGCAAGATTTTTTTCTGCAGTTTGTACATCAATCGCTTCTTTTTGCTCTTGAGAGAGCATAAACCATTCACGGTATATCTTGGCTGGCGCGGTTATAATATCAATGTTGAGATTAATACATTGCTTCATATGCTCAGCAGTTCTAATGGATGCCGCGAGAAGCCAGGTAAGTGGCTTGCTGGCATCTGCATTTAATTTTTCTTGAATCTTTATACCATTCTCAATAAGTTGCATACCGTTTAGTCCTTTATCATCGAGTCTCCCAATAAATGGCGAGATAAACGGCGGCCACGTATTGCCGATTTTGGGATTTGTTTCCTTCATGATCTTTTCATGAAGTGTTATAGCAAAAATCTGCTGCGCTGAAAAAACCAGCGTATTATTAATTGGAATATTTTTCTCCCGTAATTTTGTGCGGGCTTTAAACCCTTCAAGAGTAGTCGGTAGCTTAACATAAATTCTATCTCCCCAGGCGGCAATCTCTTTCCCTTGTTCAACCATTTCCTGAGCAGTAGTATTTTCATCCACATAGACTTCTGCTGATACAGCGCCCTGAACATACTCAAGAATTTCCATAACGATTTCCTTCTGCATCTCAAACGCTTGTTTTGTTGTCAGCTTTTTGCCGGTGAGAGACCTGGCTATAAGAGTGGGATTGGTCGTCGCGCCCCAAATCTGTGACCTCTGTGACTTTGCCAGTGCAACAATTTCTTTATACTCTCGTATATCGCCAGAATCAAGGAGAAACTTTGTCATGTTAATATATTACCATTAACTTACCACCTCTATATTTATAGCTCCCTCATTGCGCAGTAGATCTATAACTTCATCAATATTTTCTTCATAACACTCGACAGTTACTATTGCTCCGCCTGACTTTAGATAGGCGTTAAATTCTTTGGCTAAATCTGTTGCCAAACCTAGATGAATTAATTTTGTATGTATAGTCTCCGTAGTCGCGCCTCTGAGCGCTCCTAAATTAGAAGGAAGAGCGGATCTTCTGAATTTAGGATCCATAAAAACAGATATATCTCTGTCATCGGTTATTATGTTTTTAAGTTCCTTAATAACTTCCCCAAGAAATCTATCATCTACAAAAGCAGTAATAACCAACTTTTTCTCCATATTCTGATTAGATTATAAATCTTTTTAACCCTTTGTTTAAAGTAGCATAAATGAGCAGAGCGCATTTGGTGCGGGTTGGAGTGAGCGATATGCCAAGCAGATCAAGCACATCTTGGCCTTGAATTTTTTTTAAATCAATAAAAGATTTATCTTTTAAATCTTGCGTGAAGAGCGACGCAGAAGCTTTGGAAATGGCGCAGCCTTCAGCGGTGAAAGCGATATCTTTTATTCTGCCCTTCTTCAAATTTAAGGTAAGACGTATGCGGTCGCCGCAGTAAGGATTATTTTCCTCAACATCGATATCGGCATTTTGTACTACGCCGTAATTTTGAGGATTTTTCCAATGCTCTAATATAATGTCGCGATATAATTGATCCATAATTCTAAATTTTTAAAATCCTTTTAACAACCCCTATCCCTTCTACCAATTTATCTACATCCTCTTTCGCATTATATAAATAGAAAGATGCTCTGGCAGTCGCCGAGACATTTAATGCGCTCATAGTAATTTGGGCGCAGTGATGGCCTGAGCGGATTGCGATATTTTGATTGTCTAAAACTTGAGCAACATCGTGCGGATGAGCGTCTTTAAGATTGAATGAAAAAATACCCAACCGGCTTTCACTCTTTGATGGACCATGTAATGTTAGATAAGAAATATTTTTTAATTTTTCGAGCGCGTAGTCTGTCAATTCCCGTTCATAATCTTCTATATTTTTCATACCAATTTTTGTGAGGTATGAAATAGCCGCCGACAAACCAGCTGCCCCCTCTAGATTAGAAGTACCAACTTCGAATTTGTCAGGCCCGTCCGCCCAAGTTGCTCCGTTTTTCGTAACTGTGCGGATCATATTACTGCCGACTAATAATGGATCCATTGAGTCTAATAATTCCTCTTTTGCCCACAATACACCAACGCCGGTTGGTCCTAGCATTTTATGAGAAGAAAATGCAAGGAAATCTATGCCAAGCTCTTGAACATCAATTGGCAGATGAGGGATCGATTGTGCAGCATCAATAAGAATTTTCGCTTCTGTATATTTTTTGGAATAGGGAATAATTTTATATAACGGATTGATGGTGCCCAGGACGTTGGAGACGTGGGTAAGGGCGATGAGTTTTATTTTTGAAGTATCAAGGGTATCAAAAGTATCAAGGGCTTTCGCCGGAGCAGATTTATAATCTGCTCCGTAACGTTTCCTGGAATGTTTCGAAGCAAGTTGCAAACTTGCTCCGGCTGTTGAGTCCAACCGATACTCTTTATCAATTGGCAGAAAAATTAATTCTACTCCTTTTTCTTCTTTCAATCGTAGCCATGGGACAATGTTGGCGTGATGCTCCATTTCTGAAAGAACAATAATATCTCCGCTCTTGAGAAATTTCCTTGCCCAACCATAAGCAACTAAATTGATTGCATGATTTGTATTTGTTGTAAAGATAATTTCGTTTAAGCTTTTAGCGTTGATAAATTTTGAAACCCGAAAACGAGTATTCTCATAGACTTCAGTTGCTATTTCTGCAAGCTTATAAATTCCCCGGTGAATATTTGCATTCTTTTTTGTATAAAAGTCCGACACAGCATCAATTACTTCCTGCGGTTTCTGGCTTGTCGCTCCACTATCGAGATAGACAAGGTTTGGATAAGTTTTAAAGATAGGAAAGTCATTTTTAATATTTTTTAAATTATTCATAAGCTAAATATACTCCATCTCTTTTCTCGCTCTCTCAGATAAATCTTTGGGAAATTCCTCAAGCATGCTATTTAGAAAGCCTTGCACGATTAGTGTTTTTGATGCCTTTTCAGAAAGACCGCGAGACTGCAGATAAAATAATTCCAGATCATTTACCCGCCCGACGGTAGTGGCATGTCCTGCTTTGATATCATTTTCCAAAATTTCAAGGCTTGGCACTGCCCTGCCTTTGGCTCTGTTTGAAAGCAAAAGAATGTGAGCCGCGAGCCAGGCATTAGTACCTTTTGCTCCTGGTTCTATTTTTACCAAGCCGTCGAAATTGACCATTGCGCTATCGTTGAGCGCGCCTTTGACAATGATTTTACTTCTCGTGTTTGGTTTTTGATGAAATACGTTAATTTTAAGATCCAATTTATTCATCTCCAGACCCAGAAGAAGCATGAGAAGTGTTAATGTCGCGCCGTTGCCGGCAAGCTGGATATTATATGATAACTGTGTTTCGTTTCCTAACCATAAAATAGGTAAAACTAGCTCTTGGTTTTCTTGAATAACAATATCTTTACGCATATATTTTGTCATCCCGACCGACTGAAGGGAGTGGAGGGATCTCATACCACTAAATTGTTTTTAAAACGCTTGTGGAATGAGATTCCTCGACTTCGCTAACGCTCCGCTCGGAATGACACATGGGCTCTATCCCACAGATCCTTCCATTGACAGATTTATGAGGCGGTTTAGCTCTACCGCGTATTCGAGGGGCAATTCTTTGACAATCGGTTCGATAAACCCATTGACAATAAGCGACGTTGCTTGCGCTTCATTTAGCCCCCGCGACATAAGATAAAATAATTGTTGTTCGCCGATTTTGGAAACTGATGCTTCATGGCCGAGTGTAACATCTTGTTCATTTACAATATTAACAGGATACGTATCAGAACGGGAAAGCTCATCTAGTAGGAGCGCGTCGCAGCGAACAAATGATTTACTTCCTTTGGCGCCGTTAATTATCTTCACCATCCCGCGATAACTTGCGCGTCCCCCGTTGACGCTAACTGACTTGGAAGTAATTGTGCTGGTTGTAAAAGGCGCAAGATGCATTGCTTTACCACCTGCGTCTTGATGTTGGTTTTTTCCCGCAAATGCTAGAGATAGAACCTCACCGCGAGCGCCTTTGCCGGTTAGAAACAATGAAGGATATTTCATTGTAATTTTTGAGCCAATATTTCCATCAATCCATTCGCCAAAGGCTTCTTCCTCAATGATCATTCTTTTGGTAACAAGATTGTACACGTTATTACTCCAATTTTGAATAGTCGTATACCTTACGCGGGCTCCCTTTTTAACGACAATCTCAACTACTGCCGCGTGTAGAGAATCGGTTGAATATATTGGCGCTGTGCAGCCTTCGACATAGTGCACATATGATCCTTCTTCAGCGATGATGAGCGTTCTTTCAAACTGTCCCATATTGGCAGCATTAATTCTGAAGTATGCTTGAAGAGGAATGTCAACATGCACCCCTTTTGGCACGTAAACAAAACTTCCCCCGCTCCAGACAGCAGAATTAAGCGCTGCAAATTTATTATCGGCAGGCGGGATAATAGTGCCGAAGTATTGGCGAACAATATCAGGATATTTTTGGATAGCCGTATCGGTGTCGATGAAGATAACTCCCAATTTCTCCCATTTATCTTTAAGACGGTGATAAATTACTTCCGAATCGTATTGCGCCCCAACACCCGCGAGGAATTTTTTTTCCGCCTCAGGAATACCGATTTTGTCATAAGTATCTTTGATGTCAACCGGCACATCTTCCCAGCGCCTGAATTTTTTTTCTGATGGGCTTATATAATAGTATAAATCGTCAAAATTAATTCTTGACAGATCCGCTCCCCAAGTCGGCATCGTTTTCCCTTCAAAAGTCATAAGAGCATTTACTCGGAACTTGCGCATCCAATCCGGCTCCAGTTTAAAATATGAAATCGATTCAACAATTTTCCGGTTAAGTCCTTTTGGGGTCTTAAATACTGCTGATTCTGGTTTGTGGAAACCATATTTATATGTATCTTTGATAACAGGTTGTGTGTTCATGAAATGACTGTCATTGCGAGACCACGAAGTGGCGAAGCAATCCTGTCGAGTTTGGGATTGCCGCGTCGTGCACTATCGTGCTCTCCTCGCAATGACAAATTATTAAAGGTATCTCTCGTACCCGCTCTCCTCAATCTCCTTTGCCAATGCTGCTTTTCCTGATTTTACAAGCTTACCGCTTATAATAATATGTACAAAATCCGGCTTAATATAATGTAATATCCGCTGGTAATGCGTTATAAGAATAAGACCAATGGGATAACCAAGAGACATTATAGTTTTGGCAATATATTTCAGCGCGTCCACGTCAAGACCTGAATCGGGCTCATCTAGGACGGCATAGTCAGGCTTGAGGAGCGCGAGTTGTAAAATTTCTGCTTTTTTCTTCTCTCCGCCGGAAAATCCTTCATTTAGTGATCTTAATGTCAAATCATCATGGAAAGTTAACTTTTTGGCTTGTTCTGTCAATAAATTACGAAACGCGATAGGCGATATTTTCTTACCGTTTTTGTCTAAATTCTTAATTCTTGATTCTTGATTCTCGTTTATTGCCATCCTCAGAAAACTTGCGAAATTAACTCCTGCCACTTCGACCGGATACTGAAAACCCAAAAATAATCCGTTTTTTGCGCGTAGATTTGGCGCTAAATTAGTTATATCAACTCCATTAACTTCTATTTTACCCCGCGTAATTTTATAACCCGGATGACCCATTAGTACTTGGGCAAGAGTTGATTTCCCCCCGCCATTTGGTCCCATGATTGCATGTATCTCTCCCTGTTTGATTGTCAAAGAAACTCCATGGAGTATCTCTTTACCGTCGATTGTTCCAGCGTATAAATTTTGGATTGTTAAGTTTTTCATAAAATGATAATTTTTAATTTACAATTTTCAATCAATTTTCAAACATTCTTAAATCATTAAAAATTTAGTCATTGAAAATTCAATGAAAATTAAAAATTGTAAATTGAAAATTATTTCTGCTGTTCTTTAAATTCTTTCTCCAACAGTGCGTTTATCTCCTCGACCATATCCTCAACATCCGTATCACTCATCCCATGCACCTTTGCTCCTGTCTCTAGCGTGTCGTATTCGCTGAAAAAGCAACTAATGCAATGCAGGCCATAATCCGCAAGCAGTTCCGCTGCGCGGGGACTCTCCTGCGACACGGTTAGAAGTATTTGAGATTTTGTCAGGACGTATGTTTTATTACTATTTGTTAAATTAATTCCCCCAAGCATAATTAGATATTTAAATTTAGAATGGACTAAAGTTTAACCTGCGCTTTATATAATGTCAACTTTCTAGGTATTTTATAGCAAATACTTAATGTCCAAGTATTAAGCCTTTAATTGGAGACTGTTATCCTCAAATATTATATTTTTTGGCTTAATAATAATTTTCCTATTACCCTTTTCAACATACCCGGCATCAATGCTTTCAAAAGAGTTATTTTTTACTATTTCCTGAGCTTTTTTTGACTCCTTTTGGGGAAGGAAAATAGCGTAATCCATCCCCATGTTAAACTCTTCATACATTTCATAATCGGTTAGCCAGGCGTTTTTTTGTATAAAAAGAAAAACCTCTTGCGGATCAAAAATATTTTCTAATACATAAGTAAAATCCGCTCTCGCCCGCATTATTTTTCTTAAGCCGTGTCCGGTGATATTGGATATATAATGAATATCTATATTATTATCAAGTAAGTCCTGAATTAATTTCGCGTAAATATTAGTCTTAGTTAATATTGCATTTCCATACAACTTGTTACCGGGGAGTTTCTCGCCATACCCGTTTGGCAATTTTTCAGCTATAGCTCGCGCGAGAGAAAGACCATTGGCGTTTATGCCATTACTTTTCAGAAACAATATTCTGTCACCTGCCTGAAGTTTTTTATCCGTAATAAGCCGTCTTTCATCAGTTATAATCCCGACAGCCGATCCACCAAGAGCAACATTACCTGGTTTTATGATGCCTTTTAGAGTTGGAGTTTCTCCGCCGCCCCAAGACACGCCGGCCAGATCACACGCGCTTTTCCAGCCTCCAATAAGATCATTTATCCGTATTTTGTCTTTCAGCCAATCATTATTTTCAATAGCCCAAAAAGCAGTTATGACTAGAGGTTTCGCGCCGACAGTCGCGAGGTCATTGATAATAGCAGCGACAGTATCATGGCCAATTATGTCATAATATGTTTTACCTGTAATTTCGCGAGTCGCGTCCGCTACTAAATTTTTAGTCCCGAGTTGTTCGGTAACCGCCGCCATGAATATATTCCCCTGCTTCCACACATATGCCGATTCCCCGCGCGTTTCACTAATTTCCTGAAATCCGTTTTTAAGAAGATTTCCAGCAGTTTTATTCGCAGCAGTTTGGGCAAGAATCTTTATCGGATCTTTTGTATCATAATCGTCCCCAACCTCAGAATAAGTAATTTTTTTATTTTTCATTTACTCTTTGAAAGCGCTTGTTGGATATTTCTCTTTATGCGGTTCTCAATCGGATATTTGTAGGGCACAAATTTTTTACCCGTGATCTTTTCATACACCCCGACATACCTTTGCGACATTGCGACAATAATTTCCTCACTCATCGCGGGTGGTTTTCCTTCTCCTTTGTAGCCTTTTTCTGCATACCATAATCTCAAAATCTCTTTATCAAAACTCTCAGGCTCTATTCCTTTTTCAAAGCGCGGCATATATGTATCTTTCACCCAAAACCGCGAAGAATCAGGAGTATATACCTCATCAATGAGCGTCAATTCACCGTTATAAAGCCCGAACTCGTACTTCGTATCCACCAGGATAAGTCCTTGCTTCTCACACAACTTAGTTCCATAATCAAATAAAGCATAAGTCGCTGCCTCCATCTGCTCATACAATTTTTTCTCTACGATTCTGCTTTGCAGAATTTCCTCTCTTGTCAACCGCGCGTCATGAACTCCTTGTTCCGCGTGTGTTGTTGGTGTTATAACAGGTCTTGGTAATTTCTCATTTTTGCGTAATCCCTCCGAAAATTTGAGTCCATAAATTGTTCGTTCGCCTTTTTCATATGACCCCCAGATCGAAGTTTTAGTAACTCCTGTAATATATCCCCGTATCACCATTTCGACGGGAATACCTTTACAGTTTTTGGCAATTGTTACATTTAGGTCGGGAATGCTTATTACTTGATTCGCGACAATTTTTTTGGTCTTCTCAAACCAAAAAGCTGCCAGTGAATTTAGAACAGAACCTTTAAAAGGAATATGTCCTAAAACCATATCAAAAGCTGATTGCCGATCGGTCGTGATGATAACTCGCTTATCGTCCAATACATAAAAATCCCTTACTTTTCCTTGCTGTTTTTTTCCGAGTTTCGGAATATCAATAGTTTTGAGACAGTGGGGAAGCGATGAAAGAATCGTTTTTGGACTTATCATAACTATTTGTTTCCCCCTGATTGGGATCCTGCTTTGCGGGACATCTTATCAAGGTATTTTTGAATACCTAATTTTTGTAACTCTTCAGATTTTTTCTCAACCGCTGCTTTCATTTTCGCTTTATACGCGATAAATTTTTCCTGAAGCTTTTTATCAGTGAGTCCCAGTATCTGTATAGCCAAAAGTCCTGCGTTTTGCGCTCCATTTATCGCGACAGTCGCGACAGGCACACCTGCGGGCATTTGCGCTATTGATAGAAGTGAATCAAGTCCATCCAAAGTTTTCGCTTTTATCGGGACACCAATTACCGGAAGTATTGTCTGAGCGGCAATTACTCCCGGCAAATGCGCCGCGCCTCCTGCGCCGCCAATAAAAACTCTAACTCTGTTGAGTTGAGATGATTTTACGTACTCACTTAACCCTTGAGGATTTCTATGCGCTGAAATAACAACGATTTCATGAGACACGTCAAATTCTTCCAGAACTTTAGTTGTGCCTTGCATCACAGTAAGATCAGAATCAGAACCGAGAATAATAGCTACAAGTATTTTTTCCATTTTTCGATAAAATAGTAACACCAACTCATCATAGAGTCAACATGATTACCTTACTAACTTCTTAATTTCGCCAGCCAATTTCTTCGCTCGCTCCGGCGCGTCTCCAATATGCCGACCAACGTCCAGAAGTGTGTTTACTTTTTCATTTGGTACATATTTTTTAAGATTTACGTTTTCCATAAGCAACTTTTTCATTGAATTTACTTTGCCTTCTTGCACTTCTGCCCAAGCTTTTAAAGAAATATTTCGAAGTAATTCATGCATCTTTTGTCTATTCGCCCCGTTTTTTACTGCTTCCACCAATATACCCTCGGTCGCTGCGAAAGGCGCGTATTGCGAAAGATTAAAAGCGATTCTTTTTTCATTTATAATAAGTCCTTCAAGCAGTCGTTCAGCCGTAATTAATATTTCGTCAACCGCCAAAAATGCTTCGGGGACAATTATCCGTTTATTCGCGGAGTCATCAAGTGTTCTCTCCAGATACGAAAGAGTTGCGTTTTCCAGCGCGATGTTTGGTAAAGTTGCAATGTAACGAGCCAGTGAACAAATTTTTTCAGAGTTAATCGGATTTTTCTTAAAAGGCATAGCACTGGATCCGACTTGCGTCTTTCCAAAAGGCTCAGACCATTCGCCAATTGATGGAGCTTGCAAAATCCTAAGGTCCCCGGCAAACTTTGCCAGACTCGAAGCAATACTGTTTAATACTGAAAGCGCAAGATAATCATATTTTCGGGAATAAACCTGAGTTGTAATAATAGCGGCATCAACTCCTAGAGCATTCATCACCTCTTTTTCCAATTCCTCAGCATTAATACTTGTACCTTCCAATACCGATGTATAACCTGCCCCCGTACCAACAGCGCCTTTCATCCCTTTTCCTTTTATCTGACTTTTAACAAACTGTAAAAAATGATAATCAATTAATAAATCCTGCGCGTAGAAACTCATTCTATATCCGACAGTTGTTGGCTCGGCCGGTTGCAAATGAGTATATCCTATGCAGGCAAGCTCCGCATATTTCTCAATTTTCTTAACTAAAAGCGAAAGAATCTTCTGAAGTTTTTTTTCGGTAACCTCAAGCGCCTGTTTTGTCTTTACCGCATCAGTATTATCAACAATATCCATGCTCGTTGCGCCGAGATGTATTTTCCCTCCGCCAATTTTCGCTTTATCAGCGAATTCTCTTATCGCGGCAACAACATCATGTTTTGTATTTTTCTCATGCTTAATAATCTCGTCAATATCAATATTCTTTTCATGTTTCTTCAAATCCTCCAGTTCTTCTTTGGAGACAAGCCCTGCTCGATTTTCCGCTTTTGCCAATGCTACCCAAATTTTTCGCCAAATTATATATTTATTCTCCTCACTAAAAATCTTACGGATCTCTTCAGACCCATATCTCCAAGTAAAGGGAGAAAGATATGATGAAAAATCAAGTTTTGACATATATTCACATCTTGTCATTGCGAGCGAACGCGAAGCAATCCCGTCGGGATCGCCACGGCGTCTTTTTGACGCCTCGCGATGACAGTTGTTTATGTAATAATTTTTTCCATTTGTTTTAATTCTATCGCCTCTTTTATCTCCATTGCAATTCTTTTACCTACACTTATTGATTCCCCGAACAGATATTTGCTATACGGCGTTGCCGCGATTCCCGGTGAACCCGGCATTCGCGGGCTAACATCAATTACAACAATATCTTTTTTAGGCGGCCCTGGTATTATTATTGACTGCAAAGCAAAAGGCCCAATAATCCCCGGAGGTACAAGTTTTTTACTTGTCCTAACAAACCTTTCACCGATTTCAAATGCTTGCTCCAGCATTGACTCAAGTACTGTCACTGCAATATGCCCAGCTTCTTCATATTTAATATTTATTTTTTTCAAAACCTCATTTTGATAATAGGCGGGAAGCTTAATAATCCCTTCAAAGTTGGTTTGTCTTCTTGTATCTGTTCCTAGTAATTCTAGCCTTTCAGAAATAGGAGAGTAGAAAAAGTTAAAGTTTACTTGTACACCAAGAATAAATTCTTCAATAACTGCTTTTGCAAGTTGATCTTTAGAGAAGACACCCTCCTTTAATTTTTTAGCGGCTATTTGCTCATACTCTTTATAATTTTCAACCAAAAAGAAGGCTCTTTCAAATCCACGTTCTTTTTCAAGAACCTTAACTATGCATAATCTATCAATGTCTTGAGGATTTTTAAATTGCTTTGGATAACGAATTTGCGCGGATTTTAGTAGATCATATTGATTGGGCTTAAAACCCCTCTCTTCAATTCTGAGCAATTTTTTGCTGCCGAACATAGGAGCATTAAATCTGTTTTCAATCGCGCCGTAATCATTTATGTACACCTCAAACGATCTATTCGGCACAAAAATGCTATTTTTTAAAATAAGTTTTTTTTGCACATCCCTATTCAAAATATCTGAGAATTTATGCAGCACAATGCACTCATCAACACATCCGGTATTCTCATAAGTTTTATAATAATGGCTGTACGTTTTCTCCCGTCCCTTTTGACAAACAACCAATGTCCTAAATCCTTCATCCTTAGCTCCCCGACAAACATCGAGTGCTGAGTGGCTACCTAGAGTCGCAATAGTTAAATCTTTTTCTTTTATATATTGTTTCATCTTTTTTGAAAAATCAAAACGCAAAGATCAAATATCAAAACTAAACGCAAATATAAAAGCTTTTAGTTTTGAACTAGGTTTTGATCTTTGATTTTTAATCTTTGATCTTCTATCAGTCTAACAGCAAATCCAACTTATTCTCTTTTATCGCGTTCTTAATCTCCCGTGCGATTCTCCTCCCCGTACTCATCGGTTCATTATAATACAGCCAGGAGTAGGGTGAGCCATTGATAAATAAATTTGTTCCGGCTACGATACGGCATGAAATTTCAAGGATACAAAATTTCTGATCCGGTGTTATTATGGTTTCAAGACAAAACGGCCCAAAAAGCCCCCTCCCGCTCATAAGTTCTTTCGACCTTTCTATAACTCTTCTTGCCATCTCGTACGCCTCAGACAACATACCTTCCCGCAAAACTAACTCACTATTTCCGACAACAACGTAACTCGGCTCAATTACCAAGCTCTGTTGTCCAAGAAGTGGGATTCTCCCTACCGCGTCAACATTCGTTTCATATCGGCGATCAATGCTCATAATTTCTATTTTATTCGTAAGAGGTGAGTAAAAATAGTGAATATATAAAGGAACGCCAATAACATATTCTTGGATGACATATTTTTTCCTGTTGAATGTCTTCAATTTTTCTTCAAAATCCTCTTTATTCCTTGCATAAAAATATCCTTTTCCGCCGGCGGCGCCATATGATTTTACTATAATCGGGTAGTCTAGCGGTTCATGTCCTAAATCAAAGTGCCTCGGCAAATTAACGCCTGATTTTTCGAGCCACGTGCGTTGCTTCTCTCTATCCTCTTCCCAATCTATGACATCCTTATTGCCGAAATATTGAACATTCATATTCCTATTAACCTCCGCTCCAAGATACGCGACAAATGAACCATGCGGTATAAGTATGACGTTTCTCTTAATTAATTCTTTCTCAACGGAAGGAAATTCAGAAAAAGAAGGAATAACAATTATTTCTTCAATGAAAGAGAATGTGGAATAAAATGCTTTATGTTTGGCTGTGGTAACAAGCAGAGTAGAGAAGCCTTCATCTTTCCCGCCCTTTAGAATTTGGAGCGCCGTGTGGCTTCCAAGAGTAGCAATAGTATAATTTTTATTCTTCATATATTTATGACATTACACAAAGTATTTTACAGCATTTTTAAATATCTGCAATCCATCCGAGAATTCCGGCAGAGTTTTTCCTTTACGCCTATATTTTTCTTTAAGATATCCGCTATCGGGTCTTTGTACAAAAAACATCCCGCGCTCGGGATGAGGCATGAGCCCTAATATTCGGCCTGTTTCATCAGTAACCCCCGCTATGTCATCAACCGAGCCATTAGGATTTGCCGGAAGATCAAGATAAGTACTCATTTCCCCACGGATGTATCTAAGGGCTATCTGTTTATTATTATGTAGTTTTTGCAAGTTTTCTTTATCCACGAAAAACTTTCCTTCTCCATGAGCTATGGGCAGAGAAATTGAATCTATCCCCACAAGCCACGGAGATTTAGCTTCGACTTTCATGTCAGTCCAACGGGTAACAAGACGCGCTGAGTTATTGTGGGCAAGGGCAATTTGCTGTTTTCCATACTTTTTATCAAAAGCGGGGATTAATCCGAGATTGGCAACAATCTGACAGCCATTACAGATGCCAATAATCAATTTATCCTGATCAATAAACTTTTTCATTTCCTCCCACAAATGGTTCCTAAGTTTATTGGCGTACGCGTTCCCCGCGCCGGTATCGTCACCAAACGCAAACCCGCCCGGAAATGCCAGAATTTGATAATTTTTAATATCATTTGATCTCTCGACCAAATCATTAATGTGGACAATCTCCGCGCTCGCCCCTGTAAGCTCAAACCCATATGCCGTCTCTTCTTCCGAATTTAATCCATACCCCGAAAAAACAAGGACTTTAGGTTTAATCATATTTAACATGTCTAATATTTTGTAGTGGCGCCATTCATGGCGACTTAATTAGTATACTTGTCGGTTAAAGCGCGATAAATCGCGCCACAACATTTCAGTTACAAATTTTTTAATAATCCTTAAATGTTTCTCTATACGTCTTCACTGCCTCATCAAGTTCAAGGTTTATTATTTTATGTCCTTGTAATCCTTTTATTATGATATGTGGCTCCTTTGTTACTTTTCCAACAAGGGCAAACGAATTTTCTTCAAATATCTTTTCAAACGCTGTTTTGTTTTCTGCTGCAATCGTTACAAGTATTCGTCCCTGACTTTCAGAATACAATGCAATATCATCACGATTTACATTTGTGCAAATCTGTTTTAAATCAATTGTGATTCCCAACATTCCGCCAATTGCTTTTTTAACCAAAGCAACTCCTAATCCTCCTTGTTTAAGACTAATACTCGAAGCAATTAAATTTTTCTGTATTCCTTGATAAAAGGCTTGATATAGTTTTTTATTCTTTTGGCTGGATATAGTAGGTACTTGTTGGCTTGTATATAGTTTTTTATCTTGCTCATTTATCAGTGCCAGATACTCTGATCCTCCCATCTCATCAAAAGTTTCCCCGAGAATATATACAGGATCTCCTGCCATTTTGGCATCAAGTGATGCAACTTTCGTGATATCATCAATCACTCCAAAAGAAGAAATAAGCAGTGTTGGTAGGATAGAAATTTTGACTGAGTTGCCATCTTTATCAAACCCGTTAAAATCATTAAACATACTATCTTTGCCCGATATAAATGGCGTTCCATATGCAACAGCGAAATCAAAGCAAGCCTTAGCTGCCTGCTTCAACTGCCAAAGCCGCTCTGGGTTATCAGGACTACACCAGCAGAAATTATCAAGAAGCGACAAATAATCAGGATTCGCGCCGACTGCGACGGCATTGCGAATCGCGGTATCAATACTCGCCCCTGCCATTTTATAAGGATCTAATTCACTGTAACTAGGATACAGCGCTTGAGACATGACCACTCCTTTCTGAGAAGAAAGTACAGGTCTTATAACCGACGCGTCCCCGTTCACACGCCCTCGACCTTGCAGAGGCCCGAGTACCGCGTTTGCCTGGACAATATGATCATACTGTGTAGAAATAAATTCATAGCTGGCAATATTAAGTCTTGAAAGCATTTGCAATAAAGTCTTTCCGTAGTTTGTAGGCTCTTGAAAACTTGAATTCAGCGCCGAAGCAAGTTTATAACTTGCTTCGGAATGTTTCGGATCAGGTTGCAAACCTGCTCCGGCGGTAATATCAAAATTCGAATTTTCAAAATTCAAAACATTTTTCTCATTTTTATTTTGGTCATTTGAATTTGTTTCGGATTTCGATATTCGGATTTCGGGTTTTTTCGTCACCATTTTTCTCTTCGGCAATCCCTCATGTAAAAACTCCAGATCCAAATCCATAATTATTTTCCCCTTAAGTTTTATAACGCACTTGCCGCTATCAGTAAATTCTCCGATTATTGTCGCTTCTACCCCTCGCCGTTTCATCAAATCCGAAAATTTCTCCCAGGTTTTTTTGGGTACAGCCAATGTCATCCGCTCCTGTGATTCTGAAATCCATATCTCCCACGGTTCAAGGTGCGGATATTTCAAAGGAACTTTATCCAAGTCCACAACACATCCACCTGATTCTTTGGCCATTTCAGCAACGGAACAAGAAAGACCACCCGCGCCGTTATCGGTAATACTATTATAAAGCAAGCCATCTCTCGCTTCTTTCACAATCGCGTCGCTTAATTTTTTCTGCGTTATAGGGTCCCCAAGTTGCACTGCTGTCGCCGGACTTGTGCTCCCCAGCGCCTCAGACGAAAATGTCGCGCCGTGAATCCCGTCTTTCCCAACTCTTCCGCCAGCCATTACCACATAATCTCCAGGCTGCGCTTTCTTAATGTGAGACGGTTTCCTTTTAATTTTTCGTGGAATAAGCCCAACCGTTCCGACGAATACGAGAGGTTTACCCCTAAAACATTCATCAAAATAAACAAAACCCTGTGGGGTTGGAATGCCTGATTGATTGCCTCCGCTATTGACACCTGCAATAACTCCCTCCATAATTTGGCTGCTGGAAAGCATTTTCATCAGTTTATTTTTGTCTTTATATAAAGGCATGTCCGCTTGAGGATTCGCAAGACAAAACCCGTAAAAATTAGCAACAGGTTTTGCGCCCATTCCAAACCCAATAGTATCCCGATTAACTCCCACAATTCCTGTTATTGCTCCGCCATACGGATCAAGCGCAGACGGACTATTATGCGTCTCAACTTTATGTGTTACCAAATATTCATCGTCAAATAAAATTGCCCCCGAATTATCAGTAAAGACCGACACGCAAAAGTCTTTTTTGCCCCTCTTTTTTCTTATCTCTTTAGTCGCTCCTTTAATATAAGTTTTAAATAGTCCATCCTCAAGTTCATCAATAGGATTGGCAAAGATCGTATGCTTACAGTGCTCCGACCACGTCTGCGCCAAAGACTCAATCTCTATATCGTTTGGCGGCCGTCTCAATTTTTTAAAATATGCTTGTATTGCTTTCATATATTTTAAATCCAACGCGAGCGGCCCGCGTCTTGACCCGTCAGGATTAGCAATTCCATATCTCCCAATTTTTTCAAGCTCCTCATCGGATACATTAAGATTGACCTCTGTTACTTTCGGAGTTTCTGTTATACGAACGTGCGGTACAACAAAATCCATGCCGCCGCCTTTCTTAAAATTTTCAAAATCCTTTATATGAATTTGTTGGATGAGAGGATTATACAAAGTCTCCGCTAAAGCCTTCATAGTCTTTTGCGCTACTTTACCCTTTATAAAAAAAAGTTGAGAAGAATAAACTCCTTCATTATCAGTAAATCTAGTTTTCAATAAATCTTCAACAGCCTCCCGTACCGTATGAGCGACATTATCGGTAACCCCGGGTAGAAATCCAATTTCGATAGCGAAGGAGAAGTTAAAGCTGTCATTGCGAGCGACTGATAAGTCATTCGACCCTGAGCTCATGACCGAAGGGGAGCGCGGCAATCCCGTTGAAGGGGGGATTGCTTCGCCAAGTACCGTCTGGTACCTGGCTTCGTCGTTCCTCCTCGCAATGACATAATTTTGCGTCGCTGGATTGACAAGCATCGAAGAAATTTTCCTAAGTTCTTCTGAAGAAAAAGACTTATTGATTGTATAAATATCACATATCCACAAGTCTAAATCCGCATCCGCCAACCCAAGTTTAACTAACCGGTTCTTCATCGCCGCAGCTCTTGCATCATATACTTTTGAAAAGACTTCAATTCTTGCTATCTGATTTTTCATATTCTTCCAATATCACGTCTATACTGCATTCCGTTGAAATAAATTCCGTTTTTACCAATGACAGAATAGGCTTTATCTAATGCCTCATCCAGAGTTTTTCCAATTGCAGTAACGCCAAGCACTCGTCCGCCGTCAGTATAAAATTCACCATTAATGTTTTTCGTTGCGGCATGAAAAACAACAATGTCCTTAATCTTTTCTACATCCTTAATTCCATGTATAACCTCCCCTGCTTTAGGCTTTCCCGGATAACCTTTTGATGCTAGTACGATACAACAAGCATGCTTTTTCTCCCACTCAATTTTAATATCCTTTAGATTTCCCTTGGCGCTAGACACAAGAACATCGAATAAATCTGTTTTCAAAAGCCTGATATACGATTGGGTTTCAGGATCTCCAAATCGAGAATTAAATTCCAATACTTTGGGCCCGGTTTTCGTCATCATAATCCCGGGGTACAGAAGTCCGGCAAACGGCTTGCCGCGTTTCTCCATACCTTTAATAACAGGCAGAACTATAGTTTTTTTAATTACATCTAAATCTTTTTTTGTTACCTCCGGCAAGGGAGCGATAGCCCCCATCCCGCCGGTATTCGGTCCCTGATCATTATATCTCAATCGTTTATGATCGCGGCTGGGAGGGAAGAGAGAAATATCTTTTCTGTCAGAAAATGCGTGAATGGATATTTCCTGTCCCTCTAAATATTCCTCAATAACTACTTCGTTACCTGCTTCTCCAAAAATCTTTTTCACCATTATGTTGTCAATTGTTCTCAAAGCTTCAGCATGTGTTTTGGCTATTATGACGCCTTTGCCCAATGCAAGCCCGCTTGCCTTAATAACAATCGGCATTTTATCCTGTTCGCTAACATATTCTTTAGCCTTTTGGCTGTCGTTGAAAGTGGTGTAAGTTGCAGTTGGAATATGCTCATCCAGCATAAATTTTTTAGCAAAAGACTTAGACCATTCCAGCTCCGCGGCCAGTTTTGTCGGACCGAAAATTTTGAGACCTTTCTTTTGAAAAGCATCAACTATGCCTAAAGCCAATGCATCATCCGGGCCGACAACTGTTAAATCAATTTTTTGTTTCAACGCGAAATCCAAAAGCGCGTCAATATCAAGAGCCTTTATCGCCAAATTCTCGCCAATCTGTTCTGTTCCAGCGTTACCCGGAGTGAAATATATTTTTCCAGCCTTAGAAGACTCTCGAAGTTTCCATCCCAGAGCATGCTCCCTCCCCCCCGAACCAATAATTAATACTGTATTTTTCATTATTCATTCATGATACGCATTTTTGTCATTCCGAGCGACCGAAGGGAGTCGAGGAATCTCATACCACTGACTCATTAAAAAAGTTTTGTGGCATGAGATCCCTCCGCTCGTCGTTCCTCCTCGGTCGGGATGACAAGGAGGAGCCTTACCAATAAAATTCGCCCTTACTTATATCAACTCCTTGTTTCATCACATGTAAAACGCGTTTGATTGCTGTCGGAAGGACTCGATATTCAGTTTCGTGGATCCGTTTCCCAAATGTTTCAAGCGAATCATCCTTTCTTCTCCTCACTTCTTCTTTCAGAATAACCGGACCCGCGTCAACGTGATTTTTCGCAAGCACTTGATGGACAGTAACTCCCGACACAAGGAGCTGTCTATCGAAAGCGTCTTTTATGGCGTGGCCGCCGCGAATGACTGGGATTATACCTCTTGAAGTCGCGATATGATCATCCGTTCCGCTGCTCAACAATCCTGGGTGTAAATTTATAACAGGAATTTCCATCCTGGAAGTTTCCTTCAGGAATTCATCGCCTAGAATCATCATCCATCCTGCCAAGACGATAAGATCGGGCGCGACAGATTTAATATGCCGCAATAGTCTCAGATCATATTCTTTTCTCTTTTGAAGATCATTCATTTTCCCTTTATAGGCAACTGCGAGTGTTGGTATATTATTTTTCTTTGCTCTTTCTAATCCTTTTGCATCGGGATTATTCGATACAACTGACACAATCTCTGCTTCAATATCGCCCGTTTTAACCTGGTCTATAATTCTCTGAAGATTTGTGCCAGTCCCCGAAATAAATACTGCAATTTTTGCTTTCTTACCAATCTTTTTTTTCATCTTTGGAAACTTATGTTGTACATCCCGAATGGGATGTGGCCCTCCAAATGGATAATGATAGAAATCTTCTTTTTTACCCCCTATTGCCGATGCTACTTCCTCAATCGGCAAGTAAATTACACCGTCGGCTCCGATAAGTTTGGAAACGTTTTCTTCTATCGCTTCAAATGGCTCATGCTCCCATACCGACGCCGGCAATTCTTTTTTACTCTTCATGTCAATTCCCAAATCGCATTGATTAACAACAGGAGGACTCGCGAAAACCATATAGACTTCTTTCGCGCCCGCGTCTTTTAATCCATGATAGAGTCTTTTACTCGTCGTGAATCTCACAGCTGAGTCGTCTACCACAATTAAGCTTTTTCCGATAATTTCATCAGGCACAATATTATGTTTGCCATTCACAGCAGTCATTCTGTTTTCCTGCCCGGGCTGGATAAATGTCCGTCCGATATAATGACTTACAGTAATCGCCTCAACAATTGGTAGTCTCAAAATTTTAGCGACTCCCTTTGCCGCAGCGAATCCGGAATCAAAAACAGGGACCACGGCATCTGCCTTAATGTGTTTTTTCAAGATTCGCCGTCCAAGAAGTTTGCCGGATTCTTCACGCGCGTTTCCCACTCTTACGCCGTTTTCAAAACTATCGGGTCTGGAAAAATATATATATTCAAATATACAATGCTGCGGTCTTTTTACTTCACCAAAGAAGAATGATGTAATAGCCCCGTCTAAATTAATTTTAACGACCTCTCCGGGCATGACATCTCGCATAAATTCCGCTCCGTTTAGGTCAAGCGCGACTGATTCCGAAGCAATAATCCACCCCGCGTCCATTTTCCCAAGACACAGCGGCCTGATTCCATAAGGATCCCGAGCGGCGAAAATCGTCCCATCCGAAGTCAGGATTACAAAACAAAATGCGCCGTGAAGTTGGGGCAGCACCTGTTTCAAAGTCTCATCCCAATCCGAATATATTGGCCTTTCCGTAAGTAACAACTTTGCGACGAGATGCGTATCGCTTATTTCCCCCTCCTCCATTTTATCTACGATTTTTTCTCCCAGATAACCGCAGTCGGGGATATTGCCATTATGTCCTATGCTCAACTGAAATTTACCTTTTTTAATAGTAATCGGCTGAGCATTGTGCAAGTCTGAGCTACCAGTTGTCGAATATCTATTTTGTCCTATCGCGACCTTACTGTTTCCGAGTCGATGAAGAATTTCAGAAGTCAAAACATTCGGAACAAGACCCATGCCTTTGTATGTCTCAATTTTTTTCTCCACAGTAAAAACACTGATCCCCGCGCTTTCCTGTCCACGATGCTGCAGGGCAGATAGGCCCTTGCGGCCGTAATAAGAAGCCATCTCGTCGTCAGTCCAAACAGCGATAACCCCACATTTTTCTCCAAAATCATTTCGGTTTATCATATCCTTTACAAAAACCTAAAAACCCCGCTAAGCGGGGTTAAAATTTAACATTCACCGGTAAATATTGGCAGTGCCTTTAAACTTTCGGCGTTCCATAATACATTATATACGATAACCCCCTAAATATGTCAAGCAGAATTTGAATTGATGATAAATGTCATTGCGAGCGATCCGCCTCAGGCGGAGAGCGCGGCAATCCCGTTGTTGA